>Ga0123357_10003578_pt1 | contig 17898 bp, 9 predicted proteins | sample TergutEmb28metaG_FD_89873 | JGI IMG/M metagenome (GOLD analysis project Ga0123357, IMG submission 89873) | Embiratermes neotenicus P4 segment gut microbial communities from Petit-Saut dam, French Guiana - Emb289 P4 | ecosystem: Host-associated > Arthropoda: Insects > Digestive system > Gut ... | reverse complement strand
CTGAAAAAAATAAAAAAAATAAAAATAAACCCGAAGAGAAAAAACCGGCATACGAGATAAAATTCAGTGATAACACGGCGGTTTTTGAGAAAGATATACTGAAAGAGAACCCGCCAAAATTATCATATCTGACAAGACTTTTCAACTATGTTTTCTCGTCCGCAAGACTTATGTGCGGCATATTCTTAAGTTTAGCGATAATTTTAAGCATATTGCAGCCGGCAATGGCGTTTATCTGGGGAAGATATATCGACAGCGCAAATAAATACTCGGGCGTTTCAGGCATTTCAACGGTTCAGCTGATTTCGCTGTTTGGACTTGCGCTTTTGTACTGGTTAATCGGATTTGTGAGCGATATATTAAACGGTTATCTTTACGGCGGCGAAGATATTCAGCGTCTGAGCAAAGTTCAGGACAACCGTTTACAGGAAAAATTTCAGGCGAAGTTGTTCAAAAAAATCTCTAAACTTTACCCGGATTATATGGAAGTACCGAAGATAAACGACATAATCAACCGCAGTTTCGATTCTATGGGCGGCGAATGGAGTTCGCTCCAGAGGGGCGTAATTATCGAGGGATATGTTATAATCGCGAAAATCGTGTCCGTCGTCATGGTCGCCGCGTCGCTGTATATTTTCAATCCGGTTTTGTGTTTTATCGTGCTTGCCGCGCCGATTCCCACGCTCTATACTACTTACGTCGGCAATAAACTCAACTTTAAATTTTCGCGCGACAACGGTAAAATCCTGCGCGAAGCCGGATATTATCAGAACGTTTTGCTCGGGGGTCCGGCAAAAGAAGTGAAAGCGTTAAATCTGTTTGATTTCTTTTTCGCAAAATGGAAAGTCCTCGCGGACGATTATGTCGTAAAAGAAAAGAAAAACCAGATGAATGTGTTCATACTCGGAACGGCGAGCGGTTTTATATCGAATATAGCGAGTATCGCGGCGAACGTTTTCGCGATTGTGCTGATGACGCAGGGCAAACTGTCAATCGGCGCGTTGGGCGCGGTTCTGGCGTTAATCGGCACGCTGATGGGGAGCACGTCGCAGCTGTTCGGCTCGGTCGCAAATTTTATATCCAAGAAAAACGAATCCGCGCAGTTTTTTGAGCTTATAGATTTAAGCGAACAAATTGCAGAAAATTCGGAAAATATAGGCGGTAAATCCGTTGACTTTGAAAAGCTGGAAGTCAAAGATATATCATACCGCTATCCGCTGACTGACGAATACAGAATAAAAAATGTGAATTTTTCGATAAAACAGGGCGAAAAAGTGGCGTTTGTGGGCGAAAACGGAGCAGGGAAGACCACGTTTATAAAACTGCTGACGGGTATGCTGGAGCCGTCGGGCGGCGAGATTTTAATAAACGGCGGCAACATAAAAAATATGGACTTTGCTGACAGATACGATGCGCTTTCATGCGTATTTCAGGAACCGGCGCGGTTTAACACGTTCACAATCGGCGATAATGTCTTTCTCGGCGACGTAAAAAAAGAACGCGATGAAAGTCAGATTGACGAAGCTCTCGGATTTTCAGGTTTCGACGGAGCAGATAAAGAAGATTTGCTGGGCAAAGACATAGGCGGAACGGATTTATCGGGCGGTCAGTGGCAGAAAATCGCGATTGCGCGCGCGTATTACAGAGACAGGGGTTTTATCGTCCTCGACGAGCCTACAAGCAATTTAGACCCGCTTGCGGAAGCCGAAGTTTTCAGAAAATACATAGCCATGACAGAGGGCAAAACGGTCATAATGGTCACGCACAGAATAAGCGTCGCATCTCTTGCCGACAGAGTTGTCGTGTTCAAAGACGGCGAAATCGCCGAAGACGGTTCGCATGAAGATTTATTGGCAAACAACGGCGAATACGCCAGACTGTATTCCACGCAGGCGCAGTGGTATGACAGGTAAAGATAATTAACAATTAACAAATAACAATTAAAAATGAAAAGTGCGAAATTGAAAATTTTATTGAAATACTATTGAAATTTTAGCGCATCTGGCGTATAATAGAGATATTATGAAATATATAAAGCCGAAAAGGAGATGTTAATTATGGATATGTATGAAGACGACGGAAGCATAAGGATTATAGAAGAAATGATGAACGAAATACGCAGGGTCGCTCTTGAAAAAGACGCGTCGGTTTCCGATATTGTTCACGAAGCGTTAAGCGAATTTTTATATTTCCGACAGACAGGCATCAATTTTTTTGACGTTATAAGCAGTATAGAAAAAAGTATGAATGATATGAACGCGGCAGGGCATTTCGTTGTAAACGCCGATTTGAACAAATTTGCCGTAAGCGTTAAAAGCCCGCTCCGTTATATATACCGTCCGGAACTGAAATATGAAGTCAGAATATCGCACAGCGACGAGATGTCTATCGGCAAAATCAGCGTAATTCTAAGGTCGCGCGATATTGATACTCTGAGAAGTTTTGCGGATTTTTTCAGTTTTTGGATTGAACTGGAAACCAAGTATATATTTCTTAAATCGAATCGGCGAATCACATATATAACCGACGCAGGCTATTTCAGCAGGAAAATATATATATCGGCAGAACAGGGGAATCCTGCCGGCAGCAAGGCAATCGGAACGGCTGTCAGCGATTATATCCATGTATTTGACGAATTGTTCAAATATTATTTTTATAATCCGAACGGCGGCGGCATCCGCCGTGAAATTGAAAATTTGTATGTCAGTTACGCCGCAAATGGCAAATTGAAAATTTAGAAAATTTGAAAAATAATGCAGGAGGGAGATTTTTTATGGATACGCAAAATTTTACGCAAAAATCTTTGGAAGCGATAAAAACAGCTCAGAGCATCGCCGTTGAAAACGGCAATATGCAGATTGAGCCGGAACATATATTATACGCGCTAATCGACCAGGATAACGGATTAATTCCCCGTCTTTTTGAAAAAATGGGGATAAATACGGACAGCGCGCTTTCTGTCGCAGACCGTTATATCGAAAAAATTCCCAAAGTATCCGGTCCGGGTCGCGAACCCGATAAAGTGTATGTGTCACAGGCGACAGATAAAATACTGACTGAATCTGAACGGCAGGCAAAACAGTATAAAGACGCATATGTCTCGACAGAGCATATGATTTTGGCTATGTTTGAAAAGGGCACGCCCAATATAAAAGAAATTTTCAGCAGCATTAACTTGGATAAAAACAGGTTTGTAAGCGCGCTTCAGACTATCAGGAACAACCGGAACGTGGAAACAGACAACCCCGAGGAATCTTACGAGGCGTTGAATAAATACGGCTATGATTTGGTGGAGCGGGTAAAACAGCAAAAACAGGACCCCGTAATCGGTCGCGACGACGAAATCAGGAACGTTATCCGTATCCTATCACGAAAGACTAAAAACAATCCTGTTTTAATCGGCGAACCGGGCGTCGGCAAAACCGCCGTCGTCGAGGGGCTTGCGATACGCATAGTAAAAGGCGATGTGCCGGAGGGATTGAAAGACAAGACTATATTCGCGCTCGATATGGGCGCTTTGATTGCGGGAGCGAAATACAGGGGAGAATTTGAGGAGCGTCTTAAAGCCGTGCTTCACGAAATAAAAGAATCGGACGGTAGAATAATATTGTTTATCGACGAAATACACACAATCGTCGGCGCGGGAAAAACAGAGGGCGCAATGGACGCGGGGAATTTGCTGAAACCATTGCTTGCAAGAGGCGAGCTTCACTGCATAGGCGCGACGACATTGGACGAATACAGGCAGTATGTGGAGAAAGACGCCGCTCTGGAAAGACGTTTCCAGCCGGTTTACGTGGGCGAGCCGACTGTCGAGGATACTATAACAATATTGAGAGGGTTAAAAGAACGCTACGAAGTGTATCACGGCGTGCAGATTACGGACGGCGCGTTAATAAGCGCGGCGACGCTGTCGCATAGGTATATTTCAGATAGGTTTCTGCCGGATAAAGCGATAGATTTGGTTGACGAAGCCTGCGCCATGATAAGAACCGAAATCGACTCCATGCCGACGGAATTGGACGTTATCGCACGTAAAATCATGCAGATGGAAATACAGGAAGCTGCTCTAAAGCGCGAAAAAGACAATCTTTCAAAAGAAAATCTTGAGAAAACGCAGAAAGAATTGTCAGACCTGCGCGAAGAATTCAACTCCATGAAAGTTCAATGGGAAAATGAGAAGAACATTATTCAGTCTATACAGAAAATCAGGGAGCAGATTGAGAACGTCAACGCGCAAATCGAGGAAGCTGAAAGAGTGTACGATTTAAATAAATTAGCCGAGCTCAAATACGGAAAGATGCCGGAACTGCAGAAACAGTTGGCGGAAGCCGAAAAAAATCAGAGCGGCGAAAATCCGGAAAAGAAATTCGCATTTCTGCGCACAAAAGTCACGGACGAAGAAATCGCAAAAATCGTCGCGCGGTGGACTGGCATACCTGTGACGAAATTAATAGAGGGCGAGCGGGAAAAAATACTGTCTTTGGATAAAGAACTGCATAAACGCGTTGTCGGACAGAACGACGCCGTGGATAAAGTATGCGAGGCTATCATCCGTTCCCGCTCCGGAATCGCCGACCCCAACCGTCCTATAGGCTCGTTTATGTTTTTAGGTCCGACCGGCGTGGGCAAAACAGAACTCGCAAAAGCTCTGGCAGAAAGCCTGTTTGACGACGAGCACAATATGGTGCGTATCGATATGTCCGAATATATGGAGAAATATTCCGTGTCGAGATTAGTCGGCGCGCCTCCCGGATACGTCGGCTACGAAGAGGGCGGACAGCTTACGGAAGCGGTCAGAAGAAGACCGTACAGCGTCGTTTTGTTTGACGAGGTGGAGAAAGCTCACAGCGACGTTTTCAACATACTGCTTCAGGTTCTCGACGACGGGCGCATTACGGATTCGCACGGCAAAACAGTCGATTTCAAAAATACGATCATTATACTGACTTCAAATATCGGTTCGGAATATCTTTTGGCAGGAATTGACTCTAAAGGCAATATCAAGGAAGAAACCAAAATAGAAATCGAAAATATGTTAAAACAGCATTTCAGACCGGAGTTCTTAAACCGTCTTGACGAGATTATTTTTTATAAGCCGTTAAGCAAAACAGAAATACTAAATATCATAGATATATTGACGGAACGCCTGTCCGCCCGTCTGAAAGAGCAGCAGCTTTCTGTCAGACTGACAGAAAAAGCCAAAGAATATGTGGCGGACGACGCATATGACCCGATTTACGGCGCAAGACCTATTAAACGCTATATCCAAAGTAAAATTGAGACGATGATTGGCAGACACATATTAAAAGGCAATATTGAGCAGGGACACGAATTTGTAATTGACGTCGAAAGCAATGAATTGACTGTAAAATAAGACAACAAAATTGTAAGGAACGCATAAAATGCCATATACTATGGCATTTTATGCGTTCCTTACACAATTATATTTTTTTACATTATTTCTTTTTGAGTACGCTTTTCAGGATTTCTACGGTTTCATTTGCGTCTTCCAAAGCCGCTTTTAACCGCGCGTTTTCTGCTGCAAATTCCAACAAATCGAGCGGCATCTGTTCTTCGCGGCTCGCTTTCGACGTCTCCGCCGTGTTGCCGTTGCCGGCGCCGGATTCGCGTTTGTGTTTTATTGATGAAGAATCCGGTTCAATACTGTAAGATGTTCCGGATAATTCGTTAAATACTCCGCGTTTGACATAATGAGTGTGAAGAAGGTCATGCGACAAATGTCCGCCGGGCGCGCCCAAATAATTTTTATACAGTTCCTGTACGAACGGATTGTCGTGCGATTTGCGCAATACTTTGCTCTCGTCTTCGGTATACAGACCTGAAAGACGCTTTGTACGGACTTCGGGGTCTTTGGAGCGGGGCTGTCCGCCGCCCATAATACAGCCGCCCGGGCATCCCATAATCTCTATGAAATGATACGGCGATTCGCCTTTTTCTATCTGCTCCATGAGTTTATGCGCGCCTGCAAGTCCGCTTGTTACGGCAATGCGCGCGGCTACTCCCTCTAAAAACGAATATTCCGGCAGAACGTCGGCAAAAGTCACTGACGCCTCTTTAACCTGATCCAATCCTACGATTGGAGTGACATGCAGATTCTCAAACGGCAGTTCCCTGCCTGTAACCAGTTCGTAAACAGTTCTGAGCGCGGCTTCCATAACGCCGCCGGTCAGACCGAAAATATCCGCCGCGCCGGTAGACATGCCGAGAGGATTGTCGAATTCTTCGTCCGGCAGGCTGTTGAAATCTATGCCCGCGGCTTTTATCATTTCCCCAAGTTCTCTCGTCGTAATAACCGCGTCCACATTCGCATATTCACGGTTTTTCATTTCTTCGCGCACAATCTCGAATTTCTTCGCCGTACACGGCATAATGGATACGACATACATATTCTCCGTCGGAACGCCGATGCTGTCCGAATAATAAGTTTTAGCCAAGGCGCCCAGCATAGCATGCGGGGATTTGCAGGTTGACAAATGGTCGAGATGTTCCGGGAAATGGTTTTCCACATATTTAATCCAGCCGGGGCTGCAGCTTGTAATCATAGGCAAAACTGCGGATTTACCTGTCAGCGCCGCCTGAAGCCGATGTAAAAGCTCTGTGCCTTCTTCTATGATAGTCAGGTCTGCGGCGAAGTTTGTATCGAATACGTCATTAAATCCGAGGCGGCGCAGAGCGGCGGCAAGTTTGCCCGTGACTCTGGAGCCCGGTTCGAGACCGAATTCTTCCCCGATTGCAACGCGGACTGCTGGAGCGACCTGCACGACCGTATGCAATGCGGGATTGCTCAGCGCGTTCCAGACTTTCACGGTTGCGTCCGTCGCATTGAGCGCGCCGACCGGGCACACTACCGTGCACTGTCCGCAGAACGCGCAGTCGATAGAGCCTATAGGCAGTCCCATTGACGGCGAAATTTCCGTCTCAAACCCGCGGTTTTGCGGCGATATTACGCACGTTTCCTGAATTTTTCCGCAAGCCGTCACACAGCGGCGGCACAGGATACATTTGGACATATCGCGCGTAATTGATACTGACGCGTCTACTCTGTCCTGCGAATGTTTTCCTTCGAACCGGGACGCCTCAATACCCAGAAGCCTGCCTAACGCCTGAAATTCGCAAGTCTGGTTGCGAACGCAGCTGAGGCAGTTCTGAGCATGGTCTGAAAGCATCAGTTCGTACAGCACTTTGCGGTATTGGCGCACTTTTTCGGTGTTCGTATGAACAATCATGCCCTGACGCACCGCCGTAGCGCACGATGCCTGCAAGCTCTTTGCTCCCTCAACTTCGACTACGCAGATACGGCACACGCCCGCTTGATGAACATCCCTGAGATAGCATAAATGGGGTATATTGATATGATTCCGCAGCGCGGCTTCCATGATGGTGATACCTTCTTCCACCTCTACCGGCTGATTGTTAATCGTCATGTTAATCATCTGTATTTACCTCCTCTCGCAGTGGAGACAACGCATTGCCTCCGCCATCGCAGTAATTTTATGGTAGCCTAATACGACTTCGTCGAAACTGTTCCTGCGTTTATCTATATTGAGCATATCCAACGAGTATCTTGGCAGTTCTACAACTTCGTCGTCGCTGTACTTCGGATTTATTTCTATATCTTCGCCTTTATTTAATACGCCGCGTCCGCCGAGATATCTGTCTATGGCTATAGCGGCTTTTTTGCCGTCCGCGATTGCCTGAATCACAGTGTCAGGTCCGCGCACTATATCGCCTCCCGCGAAGACGCCTTTCATTGTTGTCATCATCGTATCGTCGTTGACCGTAAATGTGCCCCATTTTGTGCGTCCGATATCTTTTGCCGGAATAAACGGCAGGTCGGCATACTGGCTGATTGCCGGGATAATCATATCCGTTTCGATCGTAAACATCGGCTCTTCAGACGGCACGGATTTGCGGCGTCCGGAAGAATCGAATTCGCCGAGCGTCATATTCTGACATTCGACCGCGCATATACTGCCGTTTTCGTCGCCTATAAAACGCACGGGATTTACGAGCTCTTTAAGCTCTATGCCCTCCTCGATCGCCTCGTTGACCTCGGTCTCGTAAGCGGGCATCATTCCGCGCGTGCGACGGTAAAGAATCGTCACTTTCTTTGCCCCCAAACGCAAAGCGGTGCGCGCTGAATCTATGGCGGTATTTCCGCCGCCGACAACAGTCACGTTCTGGCCGACTTCAAACGGGCGTTTTAAATTGACGATTTTCAGAAAGTCAATCCCATGGACTACGCCTTTTAAGTTTTCGCCTTCGATGCCGACTTTCTGCGGCAGCTGAGTGCCTGTGGAAACGAAAACTGCGTCGCTGTCTTTCTGCAGCTTCTCAAACGAAATTTCTTTGCCTACGGATGTGTTGAGGTGAATATTCACGCCTTCTTTTTCTATGAGGCCGATTTCGTGCTGAAGAACTTTTTTAGGCAGTCTGTACTCCGGAATACCGTATGCAAGCACGCCGCCAGCAACTCCTTCAGATTCGTAAACGTCCACGTCGTAGCCGATACGCGCAAGATAATATCCGCAGGTAAGCCCCGCCGCGCCCGCTCCGACGACAGATACGCGCTTGCCGTTTTTCGGGAACACGATGTCTTTTGTAAACGGCTGCTCGTTCTTATACGCGTAATCTGCGGCAAAACGTTTGAGTTCGCAAATTGCGATAGCCTCGTCCGTAGTTCTGCGGCGGCATTTGCTTTCGCACGGGTGCGTGCATATGCGCCCGCATACCGACGGAAACGGATTTTCCTGCCTGATCAGTTTATATGCGTCTATAAAACGCCCGTCCGCAATAAGCGACGTATATCCCGGAACGTTGATATTGGCGGGACATGTGTTTTCGCACGGCGAAATAAATAAATTACTGCAAACTCCCGCACGGCATTTTTTATATTTTATATGTTCTTCAAATTCTTCCCTGAAGTTCTTTATTGCGCTCAGAACGGGATTGGGAGCAGTCTGTCCCAAACCGCAGATAGCAGTCTCCCTGATACTCTCGCCGAGCAGCTCTAAAAGTTCGATATCTCCATCTTCGCCCTGACCCTGCGTAATGCGGGTGAGAATCTCCAGCATACGCTGCGTGCCGAGCCTGCACGGCACGCACTGTCCGCAGGACTCGTCCTGTATAAACTCCATGAAGAATCTCGCGGTATCGACCATACACGTATCTTCGTTCATAACGATGAATCCTCCGGAGCCCATAATTGCCCCGAGAGCTTTGATCGTATCGTAATCCGTAGGGGTATTCAGATTTTCCTGAGTGATGCAGCCGCCCGACGGACCGCCCATCTGCGCGGCTTTGAAATGTTTTTTACCCGGTATTCCTCCGCCTATGTCGAAAAGTATGCTGCCGAGCGGGATGCCTATCGGCACTTCCACTATGCCTGTATTGACAATATCGCCCGCAAGCGCGAACACTTTTGTGCCTTTGCTGGACTTTGTGCCTATACTGGAATACCACGCCGCGCCTTTCTGTATAATGGCGGGTATATTCGCGAGTGTTTCGACATTGTTTATAATCGTGGGCTTCCCAAACAGACCTTTCTGGAACGGGAACGGCGGCTTCTGACGCGGTTCGCCTCTCTGTCCTTCTATTGAGTTCATAAGGGCGGTTTCTTCGCCGCAGACAAACGCGCCCGCGCCGATGCGTATCTCTATGTCAAAGTCAAAACTCGAACCGAATAAATCTTTGCCTAACAATCCGTATTCGCGCGCCTGATTTATCGCGCGTTCCAAACGTTCGATTGCTAAAGGATATTCCGCGCGGACATATACGTAGCCCATATGCGCTCCTATGGCAAATCCGCCGAGAAGAAGACCTTCTATTACTGAATGGGGATCGCCCTCTATGATGCTTCTGTCCATAAACGCGCCGGGGTCGCCCTCGTCCGCGTTGCAGACTATGTATTTTACGTCGCCGGGAGCGTTAAGCCCCGCTTCCCATTTGACGCCCGTGGGGAATCCTGCGCCTCCGCGCCCCATAAGTCCGGACTCTTTCACTTCGCGCACAATATCTGCGCCGGTTTTCTCCGTGAGGGATTTTGCTGCCGCCATATAGCCGTCGCGGGCGATATATGCGTCTATAGACGCGTGATCCATCATGCCGCAGTTGCGCAGGGCGATTTTGACCTGCTGTTTAAAGAACGCGATGTCGCTCATCTTAGGAACATAAGCGTTGAGCGTTTTGTCAAAAAACGTATATTCCTCTACAATTCTGTTATCGCATAAATGAGCCGAAATAATTTCACGGACTTTTTCGGGAGTGAGTTTTGTATAGAATATCCCCTCAGGCTCGATAAGCATTACCGGACCTACGGCGCATGTACCCATACATCCGGTTTCGACGACCGAAGTCTGGTCGGCAAGTCCGCAGTCTTTGAGAGCATTTTTTACGGCTTCTTCAATCTCCGCGCACCCTGAAGATACGCAGCCTGCGCCTCCGCAGACTAATATATGGCGTTTCAGGTTTGCCGTCTGCTGTTCATATTTCTGTTTTATCTGTTCCAGATCGGAAACAGAATTTACTTTCGCTGTTGCTGCCGCCGCTGTCATTGAGCAACCGCCTCCTTTTCTTGATTTTTGTACTCGGACAAAATTGTGTCTAATTTGTTGACATTTACCTGCTTATAGACTTTTTCGTCAATCATCATAGCGGGCGCAAGTCCGCACGAACCGATACAGCGCGCCACTTCCAAAGTGAAAAGCCCGTCTTTTGTCGTCTCCCCGAGGTCTACGCCTAATTTCTGCTGTAAATGCTCCACGACGCGTTTGCCTCCGCGGACATAACAAGCAGTGCCGAGACAGACCCTGATAGTATGCTTTCCGCGCGGAACTGTGGAAAAGAATGAGTAAAAAGAAACGACGCCGGACACTTCGGAAAGCGGCATATCCATCTTTTCAGCTATAAATTCCTGAAGTTCCAGCGGCAGATAGCCATAGATTTCCTGTGCAAGGTGCAGTACCTGGATAAGGCTTCCTTTTTTATCCTTGTAGAGGTCTATGACGTTGGAAATCTGGGCGTATGCCCGCTCTTCATCCGTTTTGCCGCATGTGCAGCTTTGATTTTGAACACTCATCAGTGTTCCTCCTCTCATTTTGTAATGCTGGAAGTTTGATATTTTTTTAACAATCTTTGGCAGATTTCACTGCTGTTAAGAAATTTTTTAGTTTAATTTCATTATACTATACAAGCGGCAGTTATATCAAGAGCGGACTAATAATTTTGCGTGAATTTTCTATGAATAGTATTATACCGTTCACATTTGTAATTTCAGCTCCGTTTTTATGCGTTGGATTATATCTGGCATTTCGTCAGGATTAACAGGAAGATAAACCGGTGTGTTGTCAAGCGCGCTTACGCATAACGCTTCGAGTATTTCATATCCGTGATATGTTACGGCGATATTGCACGGATGGACTTTCGAATCGTCGTCGAGCCAATTGACAAAATCCGCAAAGTACGGCGTTTGCAGTCCCGGTTCCTGTTCTCCCCATAATTTGCCCTGTCCGCCTTCTATCCGACCGTTTATACACGCGCCCCATGCTCCGTCCGTTTCAGCCCATGCGTAACCTTTTGTGCAATATACCGTCAGCCTGTTGTCCACCCAGAATTTGTCTTCACCCATGCGCGATTTCGAAAGATAGCCGTTTTCCAAAAACAGCCTCACGCCGTTGGCAAATTCGACCTGTCCCATTATATAATCCGGCGATGGGTGACTGTCTGTAAGTTTTCCCGTTCCGTGAACGTGTCCCACGACCCAATTCGCCCTATGTCCGTTGTTAGCCCATATCGCATAGTCCATAAAATGCGTGCCGAGCTGTGACATCCACGCTTTTGTCGATACGTTTATCTGCACAATATCGCCGACTTCGCCCGAATCTACTATGCTTTTCATCTTCTGCATCGACGTCAGGTATTTCTGCTGATGCGAAACTATTGCTTTTATATTATTCTGTTCGCATAATTTCGTTATTTCCGCCGCCTCTTTGATAGAAGTCGCCATAGGTTTTTCAAACGCCGCGGCTTTTATATTGTGTTTCACGGCAAGTTTTATCATGTCAATGCGCAAATCAGGCTGAGTTACAAACACAAATATGTCGGGGTTTGTTTCCGCGAGCATTTTGTCCGCGTCGGTATATGCTTTTTCAGGCTCAATGCCGAATTCTTTTGATATAAAGCCGAGACGGTCGCCGTTGATGTCGCATACGGCGGTCAAATCCAACCTGTCAGAATTGCCTTTTATCCCCAAAAGATGTACTTTGCCGCGGTTTCCCAAACCCGCCTGCGCCACAGTGTATTTTTTCTTTTTAGCCGCCATATATAATATATCCCTCTCTTTTAAGTTATTATATTTTCTTCTTTGCAGGGACACAAAATTTTGTGTCCCTGCAAACCTTGTCATACAATTCCATTCACAAATATATCCGTTCACGGATATATTACTGGAACAGCTCCATAGTTTTATCTATGTTTGCCTGCATTTTGGGCACATTTTTATCTATCTGCGACGCGATATCAAACGATTTGCCTTGACCGACATTGCTTCCTATTGCATCATAGAGAGTATTTACCCAGCCGTATGCGCAGCCGACTTCGAAAGAGCCGGAATTCCTGATAATCTGGAGCATATCTATCGAATCGTCGTTGCGGAGCTGTTTCTGCGAAACTGAAATATCGAACAATACCGGAGTGACATCCCTGTTGCTCACGTATGCCATAGCGTCCAGAATCGCTCCGGTGGTTTCAGGATCCGGATTTGTTGCCGGGATTACAAGAAGCGGGCACGCAAAAATATCATGGCAGTAATAATTCTGCTGGGTCTCGTCGTATTTAGGAATGGGCAGTATGCCGAACGTGTCGGGCATATCCCTGAACACGTCTGCGGCTTTCAGTTCTCCCGTAGCCATTAAAGCCCTGCCGCTCTTGAAAATAGGCTCGTAATGATTGCCTGTCGCAGGGTCGCTGTTTGCGTATAAATAAGACCCGTCCTGTAATTGAAGCATTTGTTGCACTTTGGTCAGCGCGTTTATAAAACGTTCGTCCTGAACTGCCAGCTGGGGGACGCCGTTGGCATCTGTGTTAATATACCGCACATCGGCTCCCGCCAATAAAGCCATAGCGCAATCCTCGTATCCGGCTAACCCGTATATCGCCGTGCCGTTCAAAGTCCACTTCCATGAAACGTCGCCGTTCATATTTGCCCCGGCTTTCTGATACTGATTCATTGCGTCGTAAGTCCACTTGCCCTGTCTGACCATGTTATACGGCAGTTCGAGACCTAAATTCGTCATCATAGTCTGGTTGATATACACGAGCGATACAGACTGGAGAGTCGCAATATCTATGTCGCAGCCCGCATAATACAGTTTGTTTCCCGCGCCTACCGCGGCTTCTTTGTCCATAGTCTGATTCCACCAGTTTTCGCCGAGATTCAAACTCGCAATATCGCGCAGATTATAAAACATATTCTGCGTGATTAACGACCCGATGTTGCCGCTTGAGAAAGCCGGACAGAACGAGGCGTCGTACACGTCGTCCCCAGCCAGGATCACTTTTTTTAACTGCGTGTAAATCTTCCCGATATCCATATCCTCAGATTTAATGTTTATATTAAATTTGTCTTCTATAAAACTGTTTCTGTTATATATAGCGTCGTCGAGAACCTCGCCGTCCATAGTGTCGCGTACTATGTCTGTGTAATAGAACCATGTAGTAGTTGGAGACAAAAACGTGAAATCTGCCCCGCCGCCGTCAAGCTGGGGATAAACATACTGTTCCGTGGTCGCGGCTGTGTCCGATTGCGCTTCGCCGCTCGCAGAGTTATCGCCTGTCTGACTGTTATTGCCGTTTGCGGATTTGTTTGAATTGCAGGAAATGGCTGACGCTGACATCGCAAGTAAAAATAAAACTGTAAAAATCATAAATAATATTCGCTTTATGTGGTTGATTCGACAGGAATTTTTGGTATTTTTCATAAAAATTGCTACCTTTCTGCTTTATTGCTGTATTATTTAAATAATATTACTTTTTATTTATGTATAACGACTGAAACTACGCTTGCTTTGGGCAAAGTGACTTTATCTCCGGGGTTAATAGCCGTGCTGTATGTTGCAGGTCGAATGGCTTTGGGATTCTCAAAAGAGTTGTGAGCGTGCGGGTCGTCCGCCGTCAGAACGGTTATGTCGGCTTTCCCTGCGATTTGCCCGCCGAACGACGTCAGTTTTACCTGCTTTTCTTCTTTATAGTCCATATTCACTAATGTTATCGTTATATCGCCGTTTTCGTTTACGGACGCAGACGCAGATACGGATTTTATATCAGCCCTGTCTTTGACTTGCATCGTCTCGAAATCGTCGATTATCTGTACCTGCCTGCCTCCCTGATGGGTTTTGTACATGTCGAATACAAAATAGTTGGGAGTCTCCACAAAATTATCTTCTCCCGCAAGATAGAGCGAGTGCAGGTTGTTACACAGCTGCGCCACGTTTGCCATTGCGACTACATCGCAGTTGTTGTTGAATATGTTGAGCGTAAGACCAGCAACCATAGCGTCGCGTATCGTGCTCTGTTGCTCGAACAGATTATAGCCTTTGGATGGTCCCGTGCCTCCCTGATGCCAGCACCCCCACTCGTCCACGATAAGACCAAGCGTTCTTTTCGGGTCGTAATAATCCATAACCGCGCGGTGTTTCCTGATTATATCCTGCATTTCGTTTGCCTGCGACAGCATCTGATAATATTCATCTTCGCTGAATGTCAGAGGGTGACCGGCAGCTCCGCAATAGTAGTGCAGTGATAAGCCGTAGAATGAACTCTGCCAGTTGTTGTTATATCTGTACTCTTCAAAGAAGCCTTTTGTCCAGTTTATATCGCCGCCGTTCGGTCCGCAGGCGATAAACTTACAGCCGATATTGTTCACGGAGTCGCATATAGTCTTGTATTTCATGAACTCGCGGGCGTACATCTGCGGGGTCATGTTTCCGCCGCCGCCCCAGTTCTCGTTGCCTATGCCCCAGTATTTTACGTTAAACGGCGCACTATCACCGTTTTCGCCTCTGAGGGTTGAGAGCGTCGTTAAATTCTCAGGGAAATTGCAGTATTCTACCCAGTTGCGTATTTCCATAGGAGTGGTAGAAGTGATATTCGCGGCAAAATACGGCTCAGCTCCGACAAGTCTGCAAAAGTCTATGAATTCATGCGTGCCGACTTGATTGGATTCTGTTCTCTTGTCTTCGTTATACCACCAGTTTACGGTAACGGGACGTTTGCTTCTCTCGCCTATGCCGTCTCTCCAGTCGTATGTTTCCGCGAAACACCCTCCGGGCCAGCGCAGCACGGGGGGATTTATTTTTTTGAAACTTTCGACAAGCGATTTTCTGAAACCCCTGATATTCGGCACAGATGAATCTTCGCCGACCCACAGTCCGTCATAGAATACGCCGCCGATATGCTCCGAAAAATGCCCGTAGATGTTTTTGTTTATCGTGCCTTTTGACTCCGTTAAGACCAAGCAGATATTGTTCATGTTTTTGTTCCTCTTCTTTATATATTTAAATGGCGATTGCGAAACGCCAACTCCCGCATAAAATGGGAGATTTGTTAACATCAAAACAGTATAACTCCTCACTGAAATATGGTATAATAGAAATATCACATAATAAAAACCATGAGCCCCAAAAAGGAGTTATACATGTATGATAGCAAATAAAGATCAACTTACCTTGGAAGATGTATATTCACACTGTCAAGAAATATTGGAAAACGATAAGCCGAAATTTTTGACACTGTTGGAGGAACATATAAAAATTGATGAAATAATACCGCCATCGTTTTACCTGCATTTTTACTCGTGGACAGGCAGACCACGCGAATACCCGTTACAGGGTTTTCTATGGGCGTTGATAATCCAAAAAATATTCACCATACCTACAGACGAATTACTGCTTGTGTTCCTGCACTACTCCAAAGAATTGCGTGAGTTCTGCGGATTTGACAAAGTACCCGATGCATCGAAGATAACACGCTTCAAGCAAGACTTTTTGACGGACTTACAGATGATTTTCGACCGTCTTGTTGATATGACTGAACCGATATGTCAAGCTATAGATGCTGCCAAAGCAGATATGACTATCTTTGATTCTTCTGGCGTTGAAGCTTACGTTACCGAAAATAATCCCCAGTATGCTGATCGTATCATACGGCAGTTGAAAGCGTATGCAAAAGCCATGAACTTAAATTCGTCTTACGACCCGCATAGAGCCGCTTACAGTAATATGCCGAACTGTGCGTCAGCGAACCATGAAATCAAGCACATATATATAAATGGTCATTTCTGTTACGCCTACAAATTTGGACTTGTCACCAACGGGCTAGGTATTACGCGCCATATCGAATTTTACGACAGAGATTTTTTTGACGCACATCCTGATATTGTCGTAGAGAAAAGGTCTGATTCACCAAGAGAAGATAAGTCTGTGCATGATTCAAGGTTGCTCATTCCTACCTTGCAGGACTTTTTCAGAGTGCATCCATTACTTACGCCCAAAACCTTTCTCGGCGACGCCGCTTTTGACGCGGTTCAGATTTACAAAGACTTGCTTACCAGTGATACTTTCGGCGAAAACAGGCATTTTGAAAAAGCATATATCCCCCTGAACAACCCCCTTGTCAATTATTCCAACTATACTATCAATGAAGATGGTATTCCTTGCTGTCCTAACAATTCGTCCATTCCCATGAGACCTGAGGGGAACGCTTCTCATCTCCGTTGCGGGACTCCCACTTTCAAGTTCGTCTGTCCCATGTCCCAAGATGATTTGGGTCAAATGCCCCGACGGTCGCCGATATCAGCGTCACCGCAGAACCTCCTGCGACAACCCCTGCACTCCTTCCTCGTCCGGCAGAATGGTTTACGTTTACCCGGAAAAAGACCTCAGAGCTTTCCCCGGTACTATTCGCGGTTCTGATGATTGGATCAACACCTACAAAATTCGTACCGCTGTCGAACGCTCCATTTCTCAATTCAAAAATTCTTTTTGTCTCGCCTCCAGAAAAACTCAAAATGCCAATACATTACACGCCGATTTGCTTCTCGCTGGTATTTCTCAATTATTAACCGTGCTTCTCGCCGACAAATTACATCGTAGGGACTTATTCCGCAGTCTTAAATTTCTTATTGTTGCTTGACCATTTTTTTATATAAGTTTTTAGCTTTTTTCTTTGCGCCCTTTTTTCATCGGGTTTTTATTTTTTGCTTTTCTCTTGCCTATTCCCATTTTTTGCCTTCCTTTTGTCATATCTTTCGCAATCGCCTAATATATTTATATTTAAAATAAGCGATTGAATATAACACATTACCGTTAATGCTAAAGAACATAATGATTATAAGAGTTATATTCTGCAATTATTAAATAAGATATTCAATTCGCATAATTAAATTCCGCGCGTTTTATAATCTGATTCTGATACTCCTCGTCGAGTTCCACGAAATACCCGCTCCAGCCCCATACGCGCACAATCAAATTCTTGTAGTCCTCAGGGTTTTTCTGCGCTTTAAGCATTGTGTCGCTGTTTACCGCGTTGATTTGCAGCTGATGTCCGCCGCGCCGCACATACTCGTTGACAAGCATTGCCGTCTTTTCGATTCCGTCGTCGTTTCTGAAAACGGTATCGTGCAGTTCGATAGTGAGCGGTCCGCCGTTTATGACTTTTTTCAGATTCATTTTTGTGAACGAACGTATTACAGACATCGGGTTTTTGCTCCCTATGTCGAGGCTCGGCGAAAAGTTTGCCGATAACGGTTCGCCTTTACGCCGCCCATCAGCCGACGCGCTCTCGTTCCTCGAATGCCATATATAATACATCGCCGACCCT
>Ga0123357_10003576_pt1 | contig 17901 bp, 14 predicted proteins | sample TergutEmb28metaG_FD_89873 | JGI IMG/M metagenome (GOLD analysis project Ga0123357, IMG submission 89873) | Embiratermes neotenicus P4 segment gut microbial communities from Petit-Saut dam, French Guiana - Emb289 P4 | ecosystem: Host-associated > Arthropoda: Insects > Digestive system > Gut ... | reverse complement strand
TCTCTTGTATTACAAAGGCCCTAAAGTTGGAGGCAGCAAGCTTTTCTGAAACAATGGTAACTATTTACTAACTGAAATGGTGTCATACATCAGAAGACCTGAACATTCATCACCACTTTGAGAACCTCCGATCTCATATATGATAATACCTTTGAAATGCAACAGAAACTGGATACATGTTCCACCATGTAAAGTTCTTGTCTTACGGCTGTCAACTGTCAGCATCCATTCAGGGAGACCCATTACCTCTCTGACTTCTTCAATGAACTGAGCCCTGCAATAATAAGCTGTGTTGCATGAGACATGTAATATTAATGTTCTGGATTTTTTATACGTGCATACAGACAAGACAGGCAGTGCCTCCTTTCATGGCACAATCTGTTGCTGCAAACACTGTCATACATTGGACATAAAAGCCTGTCACAGTGGCTAGATTACTCACGACAGGATATAAACTCAATTACAATAAGAATATTTATCAAAGTTTAAAAGAGACCGTACTCCACAAAAATACTTGAGTGTGACATAAACTATATGTCAACACCATGCTGATCTGTTATTTTATACCTTTATAAAGCGGACCATCATTGTGCATTTACTGACTACAAATTTAAATTTTGAATCATAACAATGCACATGATTATAATTAATGTATGGTGAATTATTTGGCCCCAAAACAAATTCCAACATCCAGATATCAATTGTCCATGGCTGACTTCAACCTAAGTAACTTCCACATTCCAAAATCCAAATAATTTTCTTAAAACAACCTCAATTTGAGTCCCTTGAACAGATTAAATGCAATATGATGAGAGTACTGACAAAAATTTTATAAAATAATTTCCAGCAATGCTTGCAGACATGCCAGAGACATTATAATGCATGTATAAAGTCAGTAGGCATGCGCTTTTAAGGTGATGACACTCACTACAGGCTAGTGAGAACATCTACTTTCTTTGTACACAATCAGTCCAGTTAATAAATTGTCAAATAATGTATGTTCCTCATTATGTAAGAACCTACACCACTTTTACTTTCCAAGAATAATTAGAATATTCGAAGAAAAATGTCAGTACAGGAAAATGTAAGTAAACTAAGTGAGTTTCGGAATGAACTTACACGACAAATCTTGGTGGTTTGCGTATGTTTGCATATTTTATTATGTCTTTGTCAGGTTCAATGTTTGCACATGCAAACCTCTCTCCTCCCCGATCCTTACTGAAGATCACAATTGATCTCCCCATTGCTGTAACATCTCCCTCTGTAAATTAATAGGTCATACCGTATGAAATAGTATTTTAAGCAGACAGAAAAAAAAAGCTAAAACTTTACTGGTTATTAAATTGCAACAAAAAACACTTATTAGGCAACATACTCACATACACTGTACCTTATTATTTGACAATGTATTTTCTTCAGCACGTTTTGGCCGTGTGAGCTACAACCTTTTGTTATTAATGGAATAAACAGTGATATACAATATAATTTGGCATTCCATAATATGTCACTCTGTAAAATACAAGTTTAATTTAAAGCTCTCATGAAATACATTAGCTTCTATGAAGAAACAAGTAATGTCTGTCCTCTCACAATACAGTGACATGCTGCAAACTGGATGGCTGGTATTCAATTCCTGAAAGGAACATCTGGATTTTTCTGTTTAAAACCACAAATGAAACAGCTCTGAGGTGATTCCCACCTCTTATACAGTGTGTAGTGGACAGCAGGAGAATTTTTACTCTGCATAAAGTGGACAAAGTGAGAAGTATATCACTTACCTCCACCTACTGTCAAGGTTAAGGATTTATGGTATATTACTTTTGCCTTTTCATTGTACAAAGGTCACTCCAAATTATTCTACTAACCAACTTCCATCTGTATCTCACCATTGCCTGAGATTTTCTGTCTTAGCTTGGACATTTTAGTTGCTAGCAGTGAACACACAGGAACCAGTAAATGGCAAACTAGGCCATTTGCCAATATGTTTTAGAGACTAGCATATTGTCTTGTACAATTGCAAGGGTTAAATTAATATACTGTCATTTTCATCTACTCTGTTGTGTCATATGTTTCCTTTGTTACAGAAAGATAATTTACAATTATCAGAACATTAATTTAAGAGTATTACTTCAGAATATTTAATGGAGATACTTAACTGCTGAACTGAAATAACACAGTGAAAGTTATGAAACCTAATGGGAAAGAACCATGGGAAGAATCAACAGATGTAACTCATATTTTGAACACTGTCCACTGTTCATTGTGCCATGTTAAAAGCCCACACTGTTCCGGAGAATAGATGTTTCCGCCTTGAGGTGGAGAGTGGGGATGGAGAATGTACCGTGCTGGGCCTTTTAGAAAGTCTGGAACCTTGAGGGTTTTTAAGCCTGAGATGGTGGAAAATGACCAAATATTAATCAGTTTACTACAACACACCACCATCATCAGCACCACATAAAGCAGAGAGAAAAATTAAATATTATGAGATGGTAAACTTCTTGTTTATCACAAATAAATATATGTTTGCAAACAAGAAAAAGATCAGAATGGAAAACACTATCAAATATATCAAACACAGCAAACTGTAAAATGGAACTTCTAGCACTGCATGCATTAAGTGATTTTGAAACATGTATGGTGCACTGCAGAAAGTATCTACCCTAGCAATGGAAGCAGTAGGTTCCTCTGTGACAGCAATAACATCTACAAGACTACAATGCTTCACAGAAGACAGTGATTTTCAGGCACTACTGTGACAACCTCAAATCTCATTCCTTATGCTAATCATTTTTGTTGGCATTGTGTAACTGGTAATGAATATGCACCTCCCCTTTTACAGTCTTGTATTTAAAATTACACATCAATTATTCATGTTATAATAAATTACAGTAGTTAAAAAGTAGAAAGGCATGTTTTTGTACAAAGAAAACTCTCACAGCAAGAGCAGAATTTTCAACACTGCTAACATCAAAACCCCCAAAGCCTGCTATTGGACAATCAAAGGCCTCATTGCAAAACAAAGAAAGAAATTGTCAAAAGTAGTGCTTAATGTACCTTAATTCATAGTGTTTTGCAATTTAGACAGAATGTTAATAGACTCTGAACTGAAAAATAGCAAGCAATTCCTACATTTGAACGACAGAATCCACTGATAAATCAATTGATCAAGTGACTTCTAATGAACGTTTAATTAAGAACTTTAATTGGTTCCAAGCCCTGCCTTACACTATGAATACACAGTGTACTTCATTTTATACAAATTACTGACCTAAGGGAAAATTACTGTCTGTGAAAACCTGTCTCTTATCGCCAAGGCTGATCGTTCCAAGGCGCCCAGATATGTCTCCAACATAGCAACGAAGTGGATTATCAGGACCACATTCGTCACGATACAGTTCTTCCTGAAACACACAGATGGACACATTTCATTCCCCCCTATAAAGTTATGTTCTTTGTCATAATCCTAATGGGACATAAAACAATGTTTTAAATGATGAATAGCTTGTAATTTACAGAACTTTTTTAATGGTTAGATTTACCACAAAAGTGTTACTAACATTTGTAATCTAGTAGAGTGTGATTGTAGGTTGCAATAACATGTCTAGGGCCTATCCATCTAGAAATTAAAGATAATGAGATAGATAAGAGACTGAGAAGATTTACTGTCAAATGAAGACAATGTTTCTACCAACTCCTATTGAATATATAATTTGTGTGTACCTGATTAAAATACTGTTGGTTTAGAACAGTTTATCCCAGAAGACCTTAACTTTCATCTTCTGTTCTGTGAGACCCTCCTTTCTCACATGTGTCTCCATTAATCTTAACGAGCAATAGAAAAAGAAAGAAAAATGAGAAGTTCAGTGTGGTACTCATAAAGTCGGCCCTTGATTTCTTCAGTGTTAATTAGAGCCTGTGTGTGTTCCTTTCTCCCCAGCAATTCAATTTTAAAATAATTACTAACGAAAAGCCCATTTAGTGACTAATACAGTTGCATGATAACACCTACTCAATACAATCAATCAAGTGCTGGGTTTTCACTGAACAGGGTAAAGAATTATCTATTTGGGTTTTCCTGACATCCTAGCAATGGTGCTTTTCTGCATTGTCCTTGGGCTAAACTCATGGAATATGCATCATCACTTCCCACACCATAATTTCGTGACTCCACCACAATGACGGAGGAAAATTATAAGTACAGCATTAACGTGGGCTCAAATGGCATAATGTTCTAACCAAGCACTCTGAAAATCATTCACCTCAATCAAAAGTCGGAATGGAGAACATAAACACACCTAGTCATCATGGTGGTCTTTCAAGTATAGGCAAAAATTTTTTTACAGAAGGAAATTAGGCTAATAAGTGAGGCAATTATCAGATCTGTCTACATCCAGCCATCCATAATCTATCCATCCATATATGTAAAAATAAAGCACTCATGCACACTCTCTTCCTGTCTGATCTCAGACTATGAGTGGTGTAATGCCACTAAACAAAGGCTAAATCCAAAATACATGACTTACGTTCAGAGGATCTGCAAGCTGTGTGTAATATGGATTCCAGAGAAAACCACCAGCCACGCATCGAGTGTTCTGTACTTTCACAGTAGCATCCACTCCGACAGGATTAACATAAACTGCCCAATTGTGGTCCCGAGTCTGAAATAAACCACATAATCAAGTCCCTCAATAATTACTACAGAATGAAACAAGAGGAAAATATAATCATACATCACTCTGCCATAAAAGATGGAAAAGATTAATATAGAAAGTTTTGGAAGTCAAATGATATATAATGAATTATCAATACTCTAAATACCACATTTAACCAAATATAAGATAATACTGAACATAAGATTACCCTTCCATGATTTTTGATTTGTATAAAATTGCCATTACTCATGCCAGCCAGCTTTTATTGTCACTTAATGTGTGCAAACTTAAAATTCTGGAAATGAATAATCATCAGAGGTAAAATATTAGAGCATTAGTGCAGTACAAAGTTATGGATATATCACTGACTTAACCAGTCGTCACCAAAAATTCCATCATTTGTAGAAGGGTTCTCCTCATGATCTCCCTCCCACAGGACATTATTATCTTCTGCTCCATCCACACTTTCTGACAAACATCACTTTTTAAACCCCATAGTGATGAAATGTGGTGGAACATCAATCCAGGTATTGTTACACCACTGCCTGAGCAGTGCTTCCAGTGGTTTTCTTGTGTTTCCTGTTGGCATGACGGGCAGTTTGCAGACAGGATTCATTCCCCAAACAGATAACACATTTGATCACTGCACGGTTTGTTAACCATCACATAAAGAGCCTGTGACTACAAGGTCATGTCCCATAGTATAATCTCTAAATCTGTGTTTACACTGCAATTTTAAGGTTCTAATTTCCCTGTTAAGTGGCACTTGAGAACATCTAAATCCAGCATTCCCAGTTCCTTTAGAATAGCAGTGGTCTCCTGTCCCACACTTTCTCTCAGTAATTCAAATATAACTTCTCCTGTCATCCAATCTTTCTCACATTTAAATATATTTCCACCAGTAGCTTGTTCTGTCACTTGTTCATTCTCTTCATAATACTGTCAGTTTCTACCTATTAGCTAGAAAAGAAAGCATCACAGCTGTTCTCAATCTTTCATGCCTGTTGTTTGATAAGCACTGATTTTGATCCTTCGCATCAACTGGGATGGTCAGCACGTAAAAAAAAAAAGACTTGGATTTTGTCACCATTATTCATTTGCCTTGACAGTTAATAAGTTTTAGCTACCAATTTATTATTCTTGATGTCTTGAATCTCTGGAAATTCTCCTTTGCAGGTGTCTTTTACTTTAGCAAACAGGAAAGATTGAATGGGGCAAGATCAATGGCTGGTTAACTCCATCATGCCAAGATTCACCAGGAAGCACTTCAATGTCATGGCAGAATGAGCAATGGCATTGTCATGCCAAAGGCATCAATCATTTCAAGACATATATACAAGATACAGCCTCATGTCCATAAATAATTCCAAACATTATGTGTGCTTCTGCAGCAGTTTCGTCAAGGTTCAGACAAAACTGACATTCACACGCCACTCTATGTCTGAAAGAAATATACATATCGTACATGGAGCTGCTACAGATAAAATAATTTAGCTTGTACTTCCTCTTCACTGAACTCTGGCAGCAGACCATGAACTAAGGGAGATTATCTACATTTGGTTTATACGCCAAACCATACTTGCATAATAGCATTAGTGCTCAAACTTTATTTTTTAAACTTTTACAGCCCAGTGTTTATTTTCTATATAGCCAAGTTCATCTAATAAACCTAAGGTGTGCTCACAGAGTGCACTTATGTGTTCTGTATGGATCTGAAAGCAAACAGTAATCAACTCCCTGTACAGCATTAACTGTTTGGTTGTTGCAATCATGGTGGGGTGTGTTACTGTGAAGTAAACACTGAATTTTTATAATACAATTAAAGTTAATTTTTCGTCTTTAAAGGATCAATGTCATAACAGTTCTATTTCCTTCCCCCATCTTACATTCTGTTCTACAATGTGGAATTTCCATGTCATAGTGCAGTTGCAGGTATCATCTGTATGTTTATTTATCATTAATTTAAAATTTTATTTTAATTGCAACACACTGATTGTGATATTAAAGATACCACTGTATCTTTACTTTCAACACAATAACTCTTAATTTTTACAGAATACTATAACTTCAACAGCTTCTCACATCAATAATATGACTTGAAATGAGCTGTGGACATATCATTGATGCTATCAGAAGTATAAAATAATAAATATGAATATGAATACCATAAAAGCTGTGGCAGATGCAACAACGGTTATCATAATCTCAGAAAATATTTAAGCTTGTGAAGGGTTACAAAGGAACACCTGATTTTTTCAGATGTTAAAATTGCAACAAATTCTCATTCAGGTAAATTCAGTGAATGCAACTGACAATAAAAATTTCTTTATGTCTGTCAAATAAAGTGACAGTGATAAAATGTTACAGTAGCCTTGACGTGATTCACACTGTATAAAACAAAATAGGATGCTTGGATAATTATTAGACCATACAAAAATTTACCTGATTTACTGCCCTACATTAATTCATTTCTTTCAGTAACATTACTTACCCTGAAACTGAAAAGAATAACAAAGCAATCAGCTACTATCTATATCTCTGTTTACAATCAAATGCATGCTATTCTAGGGTAATCTAATATTTACCACATTCCGATCATGTTTCCCGGGATGCCGCAGATTAACTTCTATCACTGTCTCACTCTTACTACCATCATTGTAAACCAGCTGTGTCTGGAAAAACGGTGAAAATAAAGGTTGCATATGAAAATTGTAGATGAAAATTGCTGTCACTGTCACCAAACACAATTTCTAGACTGCAATTCTTACGAGGGAAAATGGATGCGATAGTTTCAGGCTTTGTGTCAAGATTTGATCAACATAGTTATCATTATTGCCATCTACGTCTTTGTCATCATTGTCATCATCCTTGTCACAGCTATCGTCATCACTGTCATCATTGCTTTTGGCTAATACTTGAGGGTATTTTCTAGAATCTTGTCAGAACTCCATGCTACTCTTCTGCGCTCATCTACAATCTGTTTTTTGTAGCACATGCTACAAGATTTTATATACACAACAACAGTGTAACCTTTTGTAGTTATGCCATGAAATAAAAAAAATGTAAAATGTACCCTTGTACAGGGACTGAGGCTCTGTACAGGCCGTATAGCCCATACGGGGAGAAGAGGTATAGCTCTACTCTTTCTTGACCATGGCACTAGAAGGGGGTGAGGGGTCAGTGTCATGATCCAGCCACTCTTTACCCCCGGGAAAGACCTGGTACCCATTGTACAGGAGGCTGGGTGGGCACCAGGGCCGGTCTGGACAGGTGTGGAAAATCTCACCCCCCCCAGGATTCGATCCCCGGACCGTCCAGCCCATAACCAGTCTCTATACTGACTATGCTACCCGGCCCACACACCATGAAATAGTATACAGTAAAAACATATCATATGAAGAGTACATTCCAAGAAAAATTAATGCTGCTCATGTGTACTTGTTTCTTTAATCAAAAAAGCAGCCTGTTAGTAGTGATTGTATTGCTAGTTGTAGGCAACATCAAAGAACAAAACTGAGTCCCTTTATAAGTAGTCCTGCCCCATGAACTTGAAATTTCAAAACCAAGGGAGGATTCAAACTTTACACAAAAATAAGAGTTTTACATGGGTACTACAAATAAGGATGTCTTCATGTTAAACAGGAGTACAACTGGAGATAAATTTATCCATAAATGGCACGACAGTAAAATTAAAATTACTTGTTGATGGTAACTAATTAATCAAATCATAAACTTTGCTGCCAGTACATACCATTCTTATGTACCCATAGGCATAGCCAAGAGGATGGTGGAATGATGCTATAGCACGCAGCTCCCGAGCCTCTCCTGGAGCATAACCTCGTTCAATAGACGAACATGCCCAGCGCATGTTCTTGTCTTTTTTGTGGATGATGACAGAACGACCCAAAATGGCATGGGTTCCAAACAGAGGAAGATTGGTATCATTGTAAACTGCATCCAAGCTGACCAAACCATTCAGCAAACCAAACTTGCCACTCAAATCTCCCATTTCATACTGATCAGTTGTTCCAGTACTAGGAGGAGGAGAATAGGAGGGATTTACATTCAGAGGGTTCCAATGACCGTACAGGGATGAACTCTCACAAGGGAATTCCAAATGCCCTTCAACAGGTGTCTGAAATAAACAAGTAATGATAAATATTAAAACGCAGTGAGCAAATATGATATAGACACAGTGTTACAAAGAAAGAGCATGTTCTATTCCTACCACTTTTGATCTCACTACAAGAGAATCAGGATTGGTTTGCTAAAAAACATACAAGTTACTAGTGTGCATAAGATTCTAGAGATATAAGTCTCAGGCTGTGGAGCTATGGGATGGAACCAACTGATACCAGATAGAGTTCATAATGAACTTTCATAATGCCATTCATAAAACTGTGAAGTTCATTAACACAATGAACTCATCACTGCCCAAGAAAAACTCTGTATCATGGTATTAATTAATTGTTAATTCACTTCTACTCACCATGTGAACATGGTATCCACTATTATCAATCAGCCCTTCAATGTCAATCTCAATGTCAGTGACGTCATATTCCGTCTGCTGAAAGAACTCTATCTTCCCCCTCACAGGAGTTACGTCTCCATTACCATACCAGTCCTTAACCACTGCTTTTCTTCTATAGATAGCATGTATTCTACATAAAGGAGAAAATTATTGAATTTCAATATACGCTCCTCTTGTGTGTACATTATTGATAATACAATCAACTTACATCCACCTACCTGTAAGTTCTCAAACTAAATCCTCATGACAAAATTTTGGAACATTTTGAATGGTACCTATAGTAATATTTCCTTTAAAAAAATCACAGTTTCACATACACTGGCAAATTAAGAAAATCCATTTATTCTGAGGCTTAAATCTTATTCAAAAGGCAACGAATTTAAAACAACATTAGACAGCAGTTAAAGAGGCAAATAGCATTTATAAATCAGTTACATATCACATCAGTAGTTTTGGAAAGTTATGAGGAACACACATAGAGACCTATACATGCTACAAATTTGTTTAACTTTCATTGCTGTTTCCCATTCTAGAAAATAATCTAAATATGATATGTAACATTGTGATGTCACTTTTCATGTAAAAAATATGAGTGCTTAATTCAAGCCATCTCATGGTGAGAATCACTGCAGTAAATACAGCAGTTCAGGGTTTAAACAATAATTTTATGTTGACATCTACAAAATGTAAACAATAATTTCAAGTTGGTATCACTCCTAATTTTCACATACTGCCACTGAAGAAGTGAATAAAGGAGAAGGAGGAAGGGAGGGTTGGGTGGGTGGATAGATGGAGAGCTGCATGGATGCATGAAAGAAAGGACAGGCATGGGAGGAAAGGAGGGAGGAATAACAGGTGGGAGGAGAGGGAAGGAAAGGAGAAATGAACAAAGAAACATATAAAAGAAAGAAAGACTGAATCCAAATGAAAGACATGCGACAGGAGTTTCTGTTGGCTGGGCACCTACCTCAACCTCAAATATGTAACCCTCTGGAAACTTACGTGGAACAAGCCATTCTTTCGCCTCTAGCTTTGGGTCCATTATCATCATACAACACAAGGGCTCTCCCCATGATACTGGCAGCACCACTGAGAGGAAGGTGTGGATCAGTAAACAGACGTCGAGTCAGCTTCTCCCCATTTACCTTCCTACCTGCAATATTAAGTTTGCCATGACGTGCTGACAGATCTCCCAGCTGGCAAAATCCTAGGTGGGACAGACTACATAGAGAGTCTGCCTCCTTAGGATCATATATGACCTGTAGAAAAGAATTTTAAAATTCAGAAATTACTCTAATTCCTTCAGGATCATTTATTTTCATGTAAGATGCAACATATATTAAAGTCATTAGAATAATTCTAATATTGGACAGGAAAGAGTTTCACCAAATCTCAAAACATAATTTGACAAAGATCCAGTTATTCCAATACATTACATGCAACAAGGCAAACTAACCTATTTTCCAACATGTAATTTTAAGTTTCAGGCTCAGCATAACAGAAAGTCAAAATGTGACTTCCAACATATTGGAGGGCATCCCATGGCTCAGACAGTTAGTCACTAGCCTGTTACTGAATAGACCCAGCATTCTGAAGTCCTTAAAGGTTTTGACTCATTAGAACAAATGGCAGTGATGGTGGAAATATAAATGTTACACAGCAGTCATGCAACCACTGTATCTTAATTCTAGTTCAAGTAACCTAACTATACATGGGATATGGTTGCTTTTTTCTCAGTAACACAACACATAGTAGCTATATATTCAAAAAAGAAATATAACTGGCATTTATATATTAAAATAAAATAAAATCATTAAGTGACAACAGTGGGAATGAGGGCTCAATTCACATCCAAAAAAATCTATCTCAATCCAGCACCCACATATTGGGGAAGGTATGGAATAAATTTCATAACATCTTTGTATTTTCTCTGTGGGGTCTGCATAATGAAACGGGAAAGAGGAAGTTACATATTTATACTTGTATATGCTGACTGGTAAGATATGTACATTACAGAGGCAAAATTACATGTATGAGAAGGTTACACTGTGTACAGAAAATGGTGTTTGAACATAATGATAAAAGCAACCAACAAGGTGCAGCAAAACTTGTTTTATTGATTCTTTTAAGCTTGATCTACATGTTTCAGGTGACAGTTTCGCCCATCTTCAGGAACACTTTGACTCTATATACAGCTTTTTGGAACAATGTACCAACTCTGCTGTCTGCTGCCGACCAGTGACACAGATTGGATGGAATTCCATACAATCTGTATCACCAGTCGGCAGCAGACAGCAGAGTTGGTACATTGTTCCAAGAAGCTGTATATAGAGTCAAAGTGCTCCTGAAGATGGGCGAAACTGTCGCCCAAAACATGTAGAGCAAGCTTGAAAGAATCAATAGAACAAATTTTGCTGCATCTTGTTGGTTGCTGATATCACTGTACTAGTGATGCACGGTCACACAAACATCAAGTTTGAACTTAATGTTAATTCCACCAATTACAATACAGGATTTCTTCATACAAAGGACTTCTAATAAACTTCTCAAATCTTTCATTCTAAATTACTTTGCCTAATGTTATTACCTTATAAGGATTGTAGATTTCTCCAGCACTGAGACATCGCCCTGTCCAGTTGTAATAATCTTTTCCTCGTGCTTCAACGTGTACTGCCCATCGATGGTCAGCACTATTGTTGAGAGATATTCCATCACTATGGACCAAAGTTTCAACAATAACTGTTGTATCAGACCAGGGCTGATCTCGTGCCTGACGGAAAATAATGCGTCCTACTATGGGGTATCGAAATACTACACCTGCAGTGAATATAGGAATCTTCCAGCCACTATTAACAGTGATATATCGCATAAGTGTGCCACAGATCCAGGGAACATCAGTGGATTTAGCAAATGTCTCACTGACGGATAGATCCCTCCTGAAAAAAAAAATCTATGTTAAGACAGGCAATCAAACTTTAAAAGTGCAAAACAAAAGCAATATAAATATAAACAGAATCAGTTAAGTCCAAAGCCTGGATATCATAAATCATGTTTCTAAACACCATTAGATTGAACCCTTCATGACTGTATTAAAATTAGCCCAGTCTTTTACACGTGTTATTCACATGTTGCTCTGGCCACAAGGCACATATCACATAAAATTAACTGCCAGCAAGGTAAGCTATTTATGAACACATATATGATTGTCAAAGCATCCTGAAGGGTTATGACACATGAAAATACAAATTCATGAAAAACTTGTTATATCAGCATTACAAGATTACAAGATTGGAACAAAACAGGAACAAAAAAATAACTCTGAGAAAAATTAATATGGTATGAAATGCATGTTGTAAGTCATATATGTCTGCACTGAAGATATCCCTAATTTGATACAGTGGTGGGGCTTGTGTGGTCAAATGATTCCAAGAGCTATGCCAGTGGTAGGGTAGCTACTGGCAGGGTCTCCCTTGCTGGATAGGTCAAGGGTGATGATCAAGAACAAAAGGGATACCCTTGGTTCTCCAGGTTGGGGGTTGGACATGTGGCTCACAACCCTAAACCGTGAAGCCAACCAAATGTTAAGGAACCTGAAGGGAGGATAAACCAGGCAGCTCTTCCGGAGTGAACCAGGTGAGGAAAAATTAATAATGAGTTGGTTACTAGTACATGGAAAGGAAATGGGTGTTACAAGTTGCAGAAAAATAGCTAGATAGAAATGCCTGGAAATTGATCCTGAAGAAGGCCTACATTTTCTACATTTTAATCTGATTTAAATAAAATTTGGCAAAGTCTATGTCCACAAAATGTATTCCATGGTTTTGAGATTCACGGAAATCAGCAAAGTGAAAGCCATACTTTCCTTATGAATGTAAATGAGTCTCTACCCATATGTTCCATATTTACTGCATGATTTGGATGAAATTCAGTATAAGAACTATGCACATAATTCTGCCCAGCATTTGTAAGGGTCATAAATACATGAGCAGAGAAGGCCACACTGTTCTTATAGGCATAAACAATATTGCTTTCACAAGTGTACCATGAAACTGTGACATTTTGAATGTAAAGAACACCTTGGTAAAGCCTGTGTACTGCATCATGGAGTACACCATTTGCAGTCTTGTTCAAGTATTTAATATTTTACAGAAGAGTTTCAAATGAGAGCAGTAAATTTTCAAGAGCAGTTTATGTTACATATGTGTTTGAGTCATGTTTGTTAAAAATGTCAGAGTTTGATTTGGGCTCCTTGTAGGTCAAAATTAAATTCACCGGACAACTTGCAGTGTTAATCTCCATATCAATTTAAATTAACACCTGCTCTAAATCTTCAGGCATGAAACACATGGATGGATAGGCATATGTACCATCATTACACAGTAACTGTGCAAAGAATGCACATATGCTGCATCATCCTCCTGATAATCCTAAATGGAAATGTAGAACATCACACATATGTATGCCTTTATGACATATATCGTGTACACATTTATCACAGCAACTGATATCATGAATTCAAAAAAATAATTCTGTTACATACACTATCTCACAGAATAACGAACAGATGAATACGATGTGTGTGTGCTGTTACAAATCGACTGTACTGGCACATTCCAGCAGCACCCATCTCTCTTTTTTTCAACTAAAGATGCTCTCATTAGTCCAGGAAGAAGCCCAGTTGCCTTCTAGTTAATAAATTCATTTACTCAAAATAATATAATTTGCAGTATGAAATGTTCCCACATAAGTTGTAAGTGAAAAGCTCATGCTTCTAAAATGTCAGCAATCATAATGTTTGTGAATACAATGTTGCGTAGAAAACATGAAGGGAACAGACCACTTGGCAGCCATTTACTTATTTACTTACTTCATGGTGCAGAGTCCTCCTTGAGAAGCTAACTGGTTTGCAGCTAGTCAAGAAATTCCCCACATTTCACAGAACCCGAAGGTTCATTACAGCACTCACAAGCGTCCGGCACCTGTCTCTATCCTGGGCCAGCCCAATCCAGTCCATATACCCACATCCCACCTCCTGGAGATCTGTCCTAATATTATCCACCCATCTCTGCCTAGGTCTCCCCAGTTGTCTCTTTTCCTTCGGTTTCCCTACCAAGACCCTATACACCCCCCTCTCCTCACCCATGTGCGCTACATGCCCAGCCCATCTCATTCTTCTTGATTTTATCACCCACACAATATTGGGTGAGGAGTACAAATCATTTAGCTCCTTGTTATGCAATCTCCTCCATTCCCCCATTACCTTGTCCCTCCTAGGTCCATGGACACTCACTGAAAAATAAAGTACAATGCATCTTTGGCAAACAGGTACTGAATGTGTGAACTGGATAGTGGTAGCAGGGTCTGTATCTAGTGGTGGTATTTATGATCATATTAAGAAATATTCAGCTTCCATAACAAACAGGAAACTTGCTGATGAACTATCAATAATCCAAGACAGTCCTTGTGTTACATAAGTTACTGGAAATATGAATCCAGCTCACTGAAGTAAGTGTAAGAAATTTCCTGCGTATGTAAAATTTAACATCAACTTTTGCACAATGATTTTTATTTGTTGATTAGTGCTCCGATGTGTTTCAGGCATAATTGTGGCCAATCTTCAGGGAGCTCATAAGTTTTTTAGCACGTGCAGCTTATGCTTCAACTTATATGGTAGGAATTCTACATACGATTCTTATTATTGTAACGAATATTCTATGTTACAATGCTTAAAATCAGTATTGTGGTTAAAATACAGTATAAAATATATTAATTTGCTACTAATGTAACTACAAAACTAAATTTCCCACATTCATGCATACTACAGGAAAACCTAGGGTGAATAAAACCATGATGGACAGCAGCTTTCTATTCTGGCTTGAATGACAATCTTTTATCCATCAGCAAATTTATATTTACATTTCTAAAGATGGTTACCTGTAGAACATAAATGACCTATGAGCCACACTGTGATGACCAAACAATGGCAGGTATATATCCCAACGTTGACCACTGAGCTCAGCAAAACTCTGTTCCTGCCGCCACATGTTATGTTTGCCGCTCAGGTCTCCCACAGCATAAGTATCCTGACTTCCTGAGGCTGAGAAAGATAAGAAAACAAAATGACGACATTTGTGTCATGTCACTAATTTTTATAGGTACCGACACTAATCCCTAGCCTGATATTATGAAAAACAAATATGCATTGCATTAAGACTACAAGTTCTGAATAGCACTTATGATGCCTACAGGCTAAGCAGAAATGTATTTTTTTAATAGTTAATACACTTTAGTGTCTGTGTCTGTGCATGATGTTTATTAACTTCTATTCTCTCTATGTCTAATTAATTAGATATGTAATTAAATGTTCATTCTGTGGTGTTTATAATTGTAAACACTCAACACCAGATCCATTTGCAAAATTTATATTTATGATGCACCTCAACACAAAATGTCATATGACTGTCTACAATTTATTGTCATCAGACAGAAAGATAAACACAGAATTTATAGCACTGTTAGACTGTGAGTTGAAACTCTACTAATCAATATCCGCTCAAGTTTCACATATTGTGGGCCCTTTTTACTTGCACCACAGAAGCCACAACAAGGAGGGTTAGAGTTGTTTGCCACTTAGAAGTTAGCACAACTCTCACTTTGGTATCACTATTGGTAGGGACTTAAAACTTGCAGAATAAAACGTCTATCACACAATATATAAGAAATGACCATTTTTTTTTTTAATGTATAGAAATAAGACTCCCACAAACCTTGATCTTCTTGTATGTTGCTTGGATTGAATACAGAACCAGTTTTAAGACAACAGTTCTCATTCATATTTTCAGATGGCAGTGGTACTGGAGGAAGCTCATGAATCTTGTAGGCAGATATTTTTGTTACTGTTCCCATGTGTTTATCACTGGTGGAAGTCAGATTCATTCTGATCCATGTGGGATCAAAGGGTGAACGCTGACTGAGTGTTACTTCCCCTTTGACTCCAGCTGACTGAATCAAAGCCCTGATAAAATATGCAGAAATATATCAAGATTTAGCTACAGAAAAAAGAAACTGAATTTCACAAAAGAATTAAGAATAAATTAATGAAATCCATGTCTGTATATGTATATGAACTGGTAACATATTTCAATATACGTACCAAACATTTTCAGAATTTGTTCTAATTGTAATTTCCTACCTTAACATAAGTTTCATTGCTTGATAAATGCATAAACCATTTACTTGCAGATTTTCATGCAATAAGACCACCTGAAAGACCAAAGCATAACTAGGAAGATACTATTAATATGATACTAACTGAACTGAACTGGATCACAGTGGCTTAAATAGTGGAGATTTGTGATAATTGATATCTTCAGGTATCAGAGCAACACAGGATTTCCTGAGCGAGCTATAAATCCAAGACGCCAATATTTAATACATAAACACACCTAAAATAATGTACTAATTAATTTTGTATTGTAATTCTGTCTTGGGTATTAATTTCAAGATTCACACTTAGATTTATCTTCATTTGTATGTTTAATTGATTTTAAAAAAATTAACAGTTATGATATGGCAGTTTATATGCCCAGTTTTTTTCTTGGACCATTGTGTCTTCTGTCAGTTTGAATAGAGTTATGGCATAAAACCATAATTGAGACAGAGCGACCAAATGACAGGACTATTAGTTTCCTCCACTGATAGGAATAAATATGAATGACTGTTATGCACTGATGGGATCTACACAATTAATGAGCGAGGTATTCCTCAAATACAGAAAGTTCTGAATTTTTCCATGGTAAAAGAAGCCAAAATTTCTTTATAGTATTTACATATTCACCTCACAAATCAACTACACCCTCCCTAACAAAATCTGCTTTGCTCCATCTACCCCACTCACCTCTGATAAACTTAGGCACAATGTTAAGTACAAAAGAGAAAACTTACTTCAAGATCACAGGGTGAATTTCACGTATTTTTGCACAGGCAAGAAAACTGTCATGATGTCTGGCATCGAAGATCACAAGGTACAAACTACGCTGTCCACTCAACAGGTCAACAGTGACTGATGTGAGTCCAGAATCATGGTATACACTATTAAATGAAGAGTCTTGTAACCTTGGATCTCCAGCAACTTTCACCTTGCCAATGCGGGAATCAAGGTCTCCAACTGCTTGACCAGGAATTGGTGAGAAAACTGGATCAAACACCAACTGCAGGAAATTACAGTTCTCACGAGATTTATCTGCATGACAAAAGAAAAGGAAAATATGATAGCAAGAGAGGTCTCTGTGGTTATACACTGCACCATGAAGCCACAGGCAACATGGAAATAAAGGTAGACAGATATTAGTGGTCAGCTTCACAATCCATCATAACATAATGTAAATTTTTACCATACTTGGCATTCTTACAATATTCAGTTGAATTTTAATTATAACTGTGGCATAATATACACAAGATTTATGAGTTTAAGCTGCATGATAAGATTTAAAGATAACAGGATTCATAATTTCTTTCTTGTTGTGGATTCTCATGACAAGAACACTTAGGTGTAGACTTTCAGTCTTGACAGTAAAGTACTTATATACCAGCTTCTGAATCGAGGATGTCTGTTGTGTATATCTTCCAGTGATGTTCAGTGTGAGCAGGGCTGCTGCCTGGAGAGCCAACAACATGGTACAGGTTTGCATGCAGGAGGGTGTCTGTGGAGCCTGAGTG
>Ga0123357_10003575_pt1 | contig 17901 bp, 9 predicted proteins | sample TergutEmb28metaG_FD_89873 | JGI IMG/M metagenome (GOLD analysis project Ga0123357, IMG submission 89873) | Embiratermes neotenicus P4 segment gut microbial communities from Petit-Saut dam, French Guiana - Emb289 P4 | ecosystem: Host-associated > Arthropoda: Insects > Digestive system > Gut ... | reverse complement strand
CACCACCACCACCACCACCACCACCACCACCACCACCACCACCACCACCACCACCACCTCAACGACGACGACGACGACAACAAAAACAACAGAATAATAATAATAATAATAATAATAATTAACGCACATATACTTTGGAAAGTACTAATGTAAAAGTACAATAGATTCAACGCTGAAATTAACGATATAAGCACCATGAATAATAACAACAACAGAATAGCTGCAATACTCTATTCTCTAGGGACATACGTGGGCTGATGATTTAATTCCGGGACTGATTTTTTTTCCGGGAAACTATAATACGTAGCGAAATGGCAACAGAATGGGACACGTGGCAACTCTGTTTGTCTCAGGAATATAAGAATAAATACCCTGCATAAAGGAGATGATGATGGTAATAATAATAATAATAATAATAGTGAGTAACAATGAACAGCTAAACTTATATGTTCAAACTGCAAATTATATGTGTTTCAGGAACAAAACGTCTAATCTTAACTTTAACATTCATAGATCCGTGCGTCGCTAATATATTCTCAGAGTAAAACCAACAAGAAGCAGCGTTTCTCAAATTTATTTATTTCTGTAAGACGCCCTATATGTTTCAGACGGTTTTTCCGTCCATCATCAGGGGCACAAAACTGCACATACAGCGTCAGGCATTTGTCAGGCCGTTACTGCTACCTGCTGCCTGCTAGCCTCACGGCTAGCAGCAGGTAGCAGTAACGGTCTGACAAATGCCTGACGCTGTATGTGCAGTTTTGTGCCCCTGATGATGGATGGAAAACCAGTCTGAAATATATAGGGCGTCTTACAGAAATAAATACATTTGAGAAACGTTGCATCTTGTTGGTTGTACTCTGAGAATAATATGATCTTAACATTTAACTACAATTACATGACTATTTTTTTGAATCGAAGGTTTTTGGTCGCTCTACATTGTGACTCTGGTTGCTTTTACCATTCAATGTCTTTAAATTATGGAAACATTGATCGTTTCCCTAACCACGACTAGCGGGTTAGAATTTGTAATGGAGATGTTTAGTGTTCCCTTTGTGGTTGGAAATTAATACTTAAATACTATCAAAGGCGAATGTCGTTCCTCAGTAAATTACTCTAGATAATACTTATGGATTTAGTTTCTACAAGAAACACACCACACCTCCTTGATAAAAACTAATCGGTTAATCCTGCTTAGGGAAATAATCACTGTTTGTTATGCGAATCAAATGAAGTACGTAAGCGCACTGTGTACGCAAAATACTACGTACAGTGCTTCGTCGTGTTGTAGCAAGTGGTGTATATATAAGGCCAACAGAAGTAGTGTTCTTGCTAAGCTGTCAGTGACTACGGCTTGATCTTCCCTGTTAATATATATATTTATCTTAAGGGACACCGTCCGGCTGTGCACTCTTATCAACAGTGTTATTTTTCATGTATACTTTATTGAACGCGCCTTTCAGTAACTCACACTACAAAGCCATACGTTGTATGGATGAATGAATAACAGGGGATAATCATCGGAAAGAATCTCACAGAGAACGACAAAGGCCGAAATGGAGGTGGGCAAACTATCCTTACATTTGCCTTGAGGAACTGTGGGAAACCACGTAGGACGTCACTCAGGATATATGGTTTCCCGGTCAAGATTCGGAAAGGATATCTCACGAATGTACGTAAAGTCATGAGCATTAGAGCGCAGTATGTCCACGTAATATCTGGTAAAATGTGTTGGTATAAAAGTCCTAGCATAATGAGAAAAGACGTGGGTGGGTATTTCAGACGCCATTTGCAGAATTATTCTTCCACCATTAGTTCTGCCTCGAAAGTTTGTTGGAAATCCACCTGATTTGTTTCTTAAAGGTGGTTGGCAAGATAAGCCTCGCTATTTATCGCTTGCTACTGAGATATGAGCGAAACCAAGGACTACCTTGTAACGGAAAGGAACGAACATTTCCCGGACACACCTGCGTAAGGACAGCTGCTGGTGTTGGCGACAACGATGATGACTGCGGAGATCCCCACTTAGGTGGGGTAAAGCAGTGGAATTGAATTCATAAATTCACGTTCCAAAAATGCCGAAGAACTCTTCCCCTCGCAGCGAACTACCGAAAACCTGAACTTACCCTCAGCATTTCAATCATCAGTCCACGCATGGGGAATCCCCCTCAGCGTGCCAGACAAATTGACGTAGCAGGTCCTTCTGCATCAGCCCATCTCGTTATGGATACGAGCGAGGAAAACTGAGGAAGCAGAGATGTGTGTATATTCACAACAGAGAACAAGCGTAGCCTTGCAACACAGTATTTACCCTAATGGCAGGAATTGCTATGATAAGCTTAACCTTTCTTCTTCGGTTTATTATGTATAAACGTAGAAGTATTATACTCATACTAGTGAAATCTATACGATACCTCGTCGGTTCTCACAAGAACGTTACTGCTCTGCGTGTCAACTGTGTGCACACAGCCTGTAGCTTCATCCAGTAAACAACCAGCAAGCTGCGTGAGGTGTCATACACGGATTTCAGGAACACAAATCTGACACAGCTTGCTTTCCACGAAATGATCATGACCACATTCAAGAAGGGAAGGGAGAATGAAAGAAAGAGGAAAAGAAAGAAACGAATGACATAAAGAATACAAAAACGAAGGCAGGGACAATAGATGCAAAGATGAAATGAGTATTTTTCACTTTTATGAATGCCTATTGGGTCGGGATTGCGTTGGCGGTGTTGCGACGCGCCATGGGCTACACGGTCCGGGGATCGAATTCCGGTGAGGGCGAGATTTTCCGTAACCGTCCAGACCGGACCTGGGACCCACCCAGCTTCCTATAAAATGAGTACCGAGTCTCTTTCTCGTTGGTAAAGCGGCAGGGGCTTGACGATGACCTCCCACCTCCATTTAGCTCCGAAGTTAAAGAAAGAGTAGAGCGATGACTCCATTCACCCTTTGGGCTTTCATGGCGTGTTAAAGGGTAAACTTTACTTACTTTACTTATGAATGTCTATTATTCGGGTGACCAAATTAAGAATGAGATGGACGGTGCAAGTGGCACATATGGGCGACAGAGTAGATCCACATATATTTCGGTGGAGAAACCTGTGGGAAGGAGGCCACTTGGAAGAAGCAGGTGCAGAATGGAATATAATAATAAAATGAATGATGGGGGAGTGGCCTGGGTTCATCTTGTTCAGGATAGTGATAAGTGGCGGGCTGTTTTCAAGAAGGTAATATTTTTTCGTTTTGTATAAAATACGGGAACATTGTTGAGCTGAGGAAGTGTTAGCTTTTCAAGATGGAATCTACTCTATGGAATAAGCTAGGTAGTTAGTTATAAAAATGTAATATAACTGACAGCTGAATGGGGTTGCACGTACAAAGAATGGCAGTAATGGATAGTGGGAAAAGTGCACGACGAAATTACGTATTTGCGGATATGCGAGTAAGTTAGGGCTTTTTCATTTCCACAGAGAAATACACACTACTTGTGCACAGCTTGATACGAAGTACTTACTACATTTAACTTTACTCGAAAAATGGGGTCAATGTTAACTAATATTATCCTCATGCTGTATAATTAAATGAAGTAATTAAAGAATGAAAATATTTCGTATTAATTCTGCCTCCAGATATTTGCTGTTTTCTCAGTGTCGGCCAATAAAATCGTTAATTACAACAGGTAAAGAATTTCAAGCATGACTCTTGCAAGCTGACTGCTCAACAAATACAACGTTCTTGTTCAAGTAAATTTTAGCCTACAATAGACTATGAAGGTGCAGACAGGGAGTAGAGGTATAGCTCTACTCTCTATTTAATCTCAGTGCTAGATGGAATACGTGGTCAGCGTCACGATCCGGTCACTTTACCTCCGGGAAAGAGATCCGGTACCCATTGTATAGGAGGATGGGTGGGCCCCAGGGTCGATCTGGACGGGTGCGGAACATTTCACCTCCACTGGGGTTCCATTCCCGGACCGTCCAGCCCGTAGGAAGTAACTATGCCAACTGAGCTATCCCGGTCGCCGTTCTTATTTACGTACAAGCTAATATGGAAACGCTGTTTTTGGAAAGAATGTCGGAAAAAAAAACAAAAAGTAGGCTGACGGAAAGACTGTCGTCCTGCGCAGAAGAACGTTTCACATAAGATCCTTATTAAGTTATCGCGAAAGGGTAACAGGAGATAGTCCTCTGGCTTAGAAGACAGGTAGTTAGCCGGCAGTTCTTGTTAGGAGAAGGTAAGAAACTAGTACATTACGGAGAGTTATATGGGGTATCGGGCGTTGTCGAATTGTTTGGTATGGCCTATGGAATAGGCAACATGCATACACTCAACAATATGCTTAGTACAGTAGTTTGGGCTGGGTTCTTGAGGGTCAGAATGAGGACCAGTCGAGAGCTCTTGTGGACACAGTCATTAACGTTCGGTTTACATAAAATAGAGGGATTTTTTTTTTCAGTTAAGAGAGTATCAGCTTAACATGAGAAGTTGTGCTGTATGGAATTAATTTGCTTATCCTCAGGTCGATGTTTCGCTTTTGAAACAACCTGATGTTTCTTCTTGAAAGTAGCGTCCTGAAAACAACATTTTTTGTTACAAATGTGAATGTTCACACTTGAAAACGGCGAAGTGAATTAACATTTTAAAGTTTGAATTGGTAATAAACACAAACAAATTCTCGCGCAATTTGCATTTAGACTTCGTCTTGCTACACAACATTATCAGCGTATGCAGATCGGCAACCCATACAGCCTGTGTGTTCAAACCACAACATAACGAATAGGGGACGGGAAACAATCGTCTGTCGGAGTGTGTAACTGAGATAACAACAGATAATTCAGACCTGGCGGCTTGCGCATTGCCTGTGTTTCATATGCAAATTCAACTTGCTTTTGAAAACGTAAAAGGATGAGCCCGTCACAACGGGAATTCAATAACTAGTTTCATATCCATTTCTCCCGTACTACAAAATAGAGCCTAAACTATAGGAACCAAAAAACACGCTCTCAAATTAAAACATTCTCCAAAAGAGGGAGTTAATAGCGTTTTAATTGTAAACAATATTTAGAATGAGATGGAAAACTATGCAAAATGATTTGTCACGGCGAGTTTAGATGGCTTAGTCGGTGTAGGCACTAGGCTAGGTGCCACGCAACTGAGGAACCTTACTTCGAATGGCGTTATGGGCTAGAGATCTTTCTCTTCTCCGCCCACACTAGCTCTGGGGCCAAAATATCGGGCGGAGATCGGGGATGGGGGTGGGTGTTACGTGGTCGGGCCACGAAGCTAACCACTTATGTCCATCTCGTGTCGAGATCAAGAATGGAGGGAGCTATACCTTCAAGCTCCCACACTTTCGTGGCGTGCATAGGGTCAAACCTACCTTTTAATTTACGATTATTGTGGAACACCATGACTCAACACTTTATCAAACAACACGACTTACGCAGTCATGCTTCTGTCTGGTATTGGGGACGTGACCGTTTCATATCTCTGTAGATACACTGGCTATCGTGAGGTTTTAAATTGTTTTCATAATATCCCCTGGAAAATTCCTGGTCAGTATCTTAATTAGGCCACGAGCACTTCTTTCTAAATCCTTTCCAATTGATCAGCCATACTGCTATTAGAACTTTTGTCGTCTGGTTTAGAGTGTTATAAAAAAACCGCAAATAAATAAATAAATAAATTTGTCTCATCGCAAATCTTAGTCAACCAACAGGTGAACTCGGCTTATATTCCCTCACGAAATCACGAAAATTGATTACACTAATTTAAAATATTTTATGTTCTAAATGCAATATATGTATTGTACTGTACGGATTTGTTATTTGGTACGTAAGTTCTTATGTGCGTCATCCCCGTTGTGTTTTTTATACAATGGTAAGGAGCTTCGTGTAGAATACACACAGTCAAACACAACTATATTACCTCTATTATTGTTATAATGAGGGTTCTAACAACAACGACATGTTTCGGCCCTACATGTGGGCCATCTTTAGGTTGTAAAATTAGACTAGATCAGTTATACTATAATGCGTGGAAACATTCTTGGGAGTAGGGGGGGTTGGGGTGGCACCATGGTTCCTCTTATAAAACGGGACTATGGTACCCCCCAACCCCCCTACTACCAAGAATGTTTCCACGCATTATGGTATAACTGATCTAGTCTAATTTTACAACCTGAAGATGGCCCACATGTAGGGCCGAAACATGTCGTTGTTGTTAGAACCCTCATTATAACAATAATAGAGGTAATATAGTTGTGTTTGACTGTGTGTATTCTACACGAAGCTCTTTACCACGTAAGTTCTATTTTGCATAGGGTTGCATTCATCTTCTGATCACTGATATGTTCAGTGATCGTCCGACTACCACCTCAGTACAAGAAACATCCTGTTGGATGCTGTATGCCTCAATTACGATAAAATGTAACGAGAAATAAGAAACGGCGGGCAGTTAATGTACTGCACGTTGCTTATGATGCCTTGTGCGTGTTAATTGTTTGTCCATAGGCAATGAATAAATCCAATAAACCCTTTTTTCTGATGTCATTGTTATATATATATTTTAGGAGCTTTCGCAAAATTGTGAAAAGTGACTATAAGATTTGTCAAACATGTCTGTCCGTCCACCCGTCTGCATGGGACAACTTAGTTCCCACCGGACAGATTTTCATGAAATTTCATATTTTATTATTTTCCGAAAATCTGTCGAAAACATTCAAGTTTCATTAAAGTAGGTCAAGGATAACGGGCATTCTACACGATGACCCGCGCATATTTATGATAATATCTCGCTCAGTTCTTCTTAGAATGAGAAATGTTACGGATTAAAGTTGTAGAGAAAATCAAAACACACATTTTATACTCAGTAACATTTTTTTCCGGAAGTATTATCTTTTATGAGATAATGGTGGAAAAATATGGTACAATCAGACAGGCCACAGACAACAATATAATACAACGCGTGCACTTTGCGTGCTGGATAACCAGGGCTGCAGACACACTAGGGATTATATAACACTTATTGCTTTTCCTAGGCAAAAATGGTTGCGCCGACACGCCTCATTGTTGCATTTATACGTACACTGCCTGTCTTGTTATACTTAAATAATGAACCTCGTTGTCCTGGTGTATTATAAACTGTAATAAAATAACTTAATTTCATTGGAATATTTATTACAATTTTAAAACATACCTACGACATTATTGTAATTTTATGTCTACGGTAAGTTGGGAGCATGGTGTTAATAAATGAAGACTTCTAGAGCAAGGAGAACGCACTGAATCAAGTTTCTAAATGGCCCAACAAAACTAATTTACAGAAATTAAGAGAATTCCTTGCAAATTGTTTTTTCATGTGGCGCAACTTCCCTACTTGGGGCTAGGTCACCTTACTGTTGAGGTTTCGAGATCACACTCAGACGCACTACGCTCGGTAGGACTCTTCTGGAAACGGAAATGGCCCGTCGCAGAAACCTCTACCTAACAACACTCAACATTCACAACAGACAGACATCCATGTTCCCAGCGGGATTAGAACCGGCATTCGCAGCAGGCGATCGGCAGCCGACCTATGCCTTAAACCGCATGGCCATTGGGATCGGTATTTATTTGCAAATAAACAAATTTTCAGCAGTTTTCCAAGCCATTAGAGAAACAGACACACGGAAGCAAGATTAAATCTTCTAAGCGAGATCTAGGCGAGTGAATTAAGAACAAATAAATTTTGACGAGAAATGGGTGGAAATGAAAGAACAAAAGAGAACACGAGAAAAAAGAGGCTGTATATCACAAATCAGTAAATAAAGAAAGAATGTGCAGTTACAGTGCTGTTCTTGAGGCATAAATTACAGGTAAAAATGCCTGTACTAAATGCGATAAGCCGTTTTAAAGAAAAGTGCCAAGGTAGAACTTGAATATGTGTACAGTGGTGCAGTCGCATGTGCAAATGACGGTGCCCCCAGATAAGGTGTAAGACAGAATCAAACGAACAGCAACTGACCACAGAAGTGTGTTGGTGTGAATCGTAAAATAAAAAGACACAGACCAAATAAAAATACATTAAGTTGTTTATAAATTCTTCTTGTCAAATTTTACTTTTTAGCAGTGATATGTATTATGATATGCAAGACAGTATTTTGCCTTGACGTTGATTTACATAGTAAATAAAAAGATGAACAGTTTAAGTATAACGTAACTTTGAGGCGAGTTCGTGCAACCACCGTTGCAATAGAAAAGGAATTAGTATAACATATTCTGAGTGTAGGTACTTGTAGCCTTAGGTAATCAGCGTGAAATGTGCTTGCGCCATATTGTTATCTGTCTCCGGCTGTACAATATTTCTACACATTTTCTCATAAAAGGCACGATTTAAAAAAAAAAAAAACCTTGAACAAAAAGTGTGTATTGATTTTCACTAAAACGTTTGTATGAAATATTTCTCATTCAATGCCTAGTGGTCTTCATATAACGTTCCCCTTGTTCTTGTCCGATTTTAATGAAATTTGAATTTTCGTGGCAGATTTTAGAAAACTTCTCAAGTATAAAATTTCATGAAAATCCGTCCAGTGGGAATAGCGTTGTTCCATGCGGACAGACGGACAGGCAGACATGACGAAGTTAATAGTCGCTTTTCGAAATTTTGCGAACGTGCCTAAAACAGCACGGAGTAAGCAAGTAGCTCTTGGAGCTGAGACCTTCTGGACAGACAAACAGTTTTTCAGCTATTCAACAGGTTTCCCGCATTAATGGAACAGAAATTTCATTGCCGTGTTCAAAAAAGCCCAGGTCTGATCCCTATTTTGAGGGAAGCGAATTGAGTCTAAGACATCCCATTTTACTTAATATCAATTTTAATATATCCTTCCATTTATGTCTAGGTCTTCCAAGCGATTTCTTGCGTTCAGGCTTTCGCTATAGTGTTGTAAACTGTATAATATTTTTTTTTCTATTTTTGTGCGTGTCAGACGCACTGCACATTGTTGCCTCTTTCGTATGTTTACCATCAAAATATTTGGAACTACATTTGTTTATACAGATTGAGGGATTGATAGAAGTGACTGGAAGAGGAGGAAGAAGACGTAAGCAGCTTTTAAATAACGTTAAAAAGAAGGAAGATTACTAGAAATGTAAAGAGGAAGCGCTGTATCGTACTTTGTGAAGAACTCGCTTTGGAAGAGGCTAAGGACCTGACGTGAGGCACTAAAGAAGGAGCAAATTTATTCGCACATACGTGCGTAAACACATATATATAAATATATATACATATACACACATACATATGTGCATACATATACATACACACATACAAACATACATAAATACATATATATATATGTCCATACACAAATACATAAATACATATACACATGCGTACATTAATATATATAAACATATATACATACACATAAATACATGCATACGCTACATACATATATGCATACACACATATATACATAATAATACATACGCTACCTACATACATAGGCTACGTACATATATGCATATATCAATACATACATACGTACATATGTACATACATACATACAAACCTACATACATACACACATACATACATAGGCTACGTCCATATATAAATATATCAATGATACATACCAACATATGTACATACACACATACATGCATATATACGTACATACACACGTACATACATACATATATGCATACATACATACATAATACATACATATGCTACATACATACATAGGCTACGTACATATATACATATATCAGTACATACACATGCACATATGTACATGTATACATACACACACAGTTACATATATGCGTACATACATAATGCATAAGCTACATACATACGCTACGTACATATATACATATACATATATCAATACATACATACATACACATAATACATACGCTACATACATACATAGGCTACGTACATATATACATATATCAATACATACATACGCACATATGTACGTACATGCATACATACATACATACATACATACATACATACATTCATACATACAAACATACATGCATACATACATACACACATACATACATACATACATACATACATACATACATACATACATACATACGTACATACATACATACTCACACATACATATACATATGCATACATACATAAATCACGAAATTAGTTCCAGCCTCCTGTTTCTTTCCTCATGTTAACCAATTATTCACCAGCACTCTGTTATCAAGTAATGAAAGCCATTGCTTTCCTCTTAATGCGAGACATCTACAGCAGATATTGCTATCTGTCTGTACCTGTCTAACTGTACGTGTAAGTCTACATAATTTTAATCCCTTCGCGGTCTGAACTTTTACACTACCAAAATATTTAATTTCACAAGCATGTTTTAGTTGTGCGTTAGACACACATCCTGAAGTAGGCCCTCTGACATTAGGCCACACATACTGTACAGCACTGTGGCTGTGTGGCCCCAAACACACTCCTCTAGAGAAAGAACCTTTCCCACAACCCAAACGGGTTTTCATTCACATCAATCAAACACATTTAAAACGCGAATATGAAATTTAAGAATGTTGTGAATCCAAACACGTAGTTCCACGTTCAAACAAACTGAGCTGCATCTCAAACAATAAGTGGGGTAAGCCACCTAGTAAGCAAAGGCTCAACTTCGAATAGGCTTACACAAGGGTGCACAAGATGCTGGCTGTTTGTCGGTACCAATCATTACGGCGAGGCAGCACATTCTGTTCGTGTACAAGTAGAAATACTATACCGTCCTTTACTTCCTACTATTCTTTCTTTCTTTCTTTCTTTCTTTCTTGTTTACAGTTCTCTCTTTAGACCTACATATATATCTCTCTCATCCTCTCTGCCCTCATCTTTTTCTGCTTCTCTCCTGCACTTTCTCTATTCTTCCTCTCTTTCTTCTTCTTTTTTCCTCTCTCTCAGATGCTATATTCCTTCCGCCCTTAATTTTATCGTCCTTATTTACTTCCTATGTTCGATGTATTGTTTATTACTTGCGACTTTCCTTTCGTCAATCTTCCTCTTTTGTCCCTTTCGCCCTCGTCTCTCTCTCTTTCTCTCGTTTTTTTGATCAGAAAATTGTACGTAAGAATATAGTTGTATGTTACATTACTTCGTGTGCTGTGGCACTTTCTGTATCTCAGTACAGTCAGCACATTCGTTACTATAAAACATTTAGGTCCCAAGTAGAAATCCAGAATATTATTTAACTGCGTGCAAAAGAAATATTGAAATTCACACTTTGTACTGTCAGTGATAGAATTTAGCACAACAGTGGCGAAAAACCGACATTTAATTCAGTGTTCATAAACTTTACTTCACAAATTTTTAATAAACCTATGATTTATACAATTTATTTCCCACAGCCAAAGCTCGCAATAAAAGGAAGGAGAACACTTTCACTGTGTCAATTTTCACGAAATTCATAATCATGTAATGCACTTTGGTAAACATTAATGAGCCTATTTTATCTGAATCAGGCTAAATGTGTTGCAAATAAGTGTAAATTATATTTACGCCCTTAAGTGAAACATGGCTTAAGCTGCACCAGTTTTCACGAAACTCGAAAGCGCTCTTCAGCATTATGTGGACAATTTCATATTGAATTTCACCCATACTGGTCACCAAATATGGAAAGTACTGGTGGATAACCATTTACATCATCAATAAAGCGTCTGCCACCGAGACAATTTTTACGAAATTTGCTTGACAAGTTTAAGAAACTCCTACACCAAATCTCATGACAATCCATCAAATAATCTAAGACATATAAGATATTCAGTCAAGCATAACTAACATATTTAATTCAATTCAGCACATATTTAATTAAAACCAACTACATGTTTCAACCACTTATGGTCATCTTCAGGCTGGCACACAAGGAAAAAAATGAGTACACAGTCGCGTTTAACATTGAGAGCTCAGAACCTTACGTAAATATTTGTATGCAATATATACATATAAAGTTGGATAGGCTTAGCAAGGAACTTCGTAAGAGTTGCAATGTGTAACCTTCTAAAGTTGTAAAAAGATTAGTTAAAAATGAAGTAAAATTTTATTTCATTTAAAAATCCAACGGAGATGATTTGCCTCAAAGTTAATCCGACAAATGGTTAGTTACTGATAGCAAGTAACACAAACGGACGGATGGACGGACAGAGTGAAGGTTGGGCTCTACATGCAGACGTTCTTATTTACTTGGTGTAGAGAGCCAGAAGAGACCATGTACCCACGATAAATGAACATAACGACCAACTATGAACAAAAGTCGCAAACAAAAAGGTACCTATTCTTTATTTACGTAAGTAAGACATATTCCTGTCCACTTTCCTGTCCCTGTCAGCATTGTCTGCAATTTGTCACCTCTACTGCAATATCGAAAGTTCTGTGTGAACTGCAGGGCGGAGTACATATTTCCATTTTGTAAGGGGACGTGTGCCTGACTGTGCCATCACACGTTTCCATCAGTTACAAAACACTTGTACGATGACGAGTGTTGTGTTCCAGCGAGCATTAACCCAACGCATTAATTACTTGAGACTTGACATCTAAAAAAAAGCGATGTCGTCTTAAAGAAAAAAGGAAGAAGATTCTTCAGACAGGAGACAAGAAGGGAATCATGGAATGGCATAGCTATTTCTTGGCTTGCGTGACACTTTTCGTCCAAGCAATAGAGGACGTATTTGTTCCAGAATTTTAGTAGAAATCAATGTATCTCATATCGCAATCTGAAATTTGCTCTCTGAATAAGAGACGTTTACAGAAAAACACTGAGTTCTGTCCCTAATGTATTTACAATACACCAGCGCATAGAACGTTGCTATTTTAAAGACGTCTGGTGGTTTGTAACGGAATCAGTAATAATCTGTAAAAATTTATGGCTGTTAATGAAGTTCTGGAACATCATATATAATACGATATTAGATGTGAGGTTCACACAGGGGTGTTACTGCAGATTCTAAATTTCGCTGCTTCCACTGGTAAATAGATACCGACATTTGGAAGGTTTGTTGTGCTTTTCGGAAGACTTAAATATTTATCATGTAGAGTAGATAAGGAATTCTATTAAGGTACCTCCTAATAAACGTAGTTTACTACTGTAATTAACAACAAAATATTGAGAATGTACATTCAAGGTAGATAGATATAGATAGATATATTTGTTAGCTGTAATTGGATTGGCACCCAGTGGCAGCAGTACAGTACCCATTTACACACAAACAATACCTAGAGCAACACAATTGATTTTGGAAGAGTGCGGGCCTTGCCCCGTCTTTAAGAATTATACCCTGGCATTTGCCTTACAATTGAGGAAAAAGTATGGAGAAACCTCAGTAAGGGTAGTTCTGTTAGGAAATCAGTTGAAATATTATAATCCCCGATACGAAGGCTTGAACTATGAAATCACCTTCCCAATGAAAGTGCTCCGTCACATCAACAATGAAAGACTTCTTCCATCCAAAGAGGAAGTACCCAACAGAAGCACCACCAACAACAACAGCAAGACGCAACCATACATTGTGGCTAGTCTCACATCTCTACCGCAAAAAAAAATTATCCCTTTACGAGTCGTGGCTACCATGGTAATGAGCACACCGCGGAGTGATTCTTATATTCAGAACCTTCGGACATTTCTTATTATATTCGTGGCAGGAAACACAAAACAGAAGAGAGAGGGTATCCTCAAGTTCTTACAGCCTACGCACACGTCTGGTTGTACTTGGTCTGTCAGATTCAGTGACGAACATGGGTTGCAGGAGTTCGAGAACAGGATGCTGAGAAAGATGATTAGGCGTAAGGGGAGGAAAAAAAGTCGAAGGATGGACAAAATTACAGAATGTATAGCTTCACGTTTTGCGCTACGCGCCAAGCATTATCAGCGTGATTAAATCAAGGGGTGTGGGTGAGAGGGGCAGGTAGTGTTGAACGTATGGAGAGAGGAAAAATGCGTATTTTTTTTTGTTGGGAGAATATGAAGGAAAGAGATCATTAAAAAGACCAAGTTGCAGATGATATGATACGATAACGTGCAGGATGGGAGGGCTAGGACTGGGTTGATCTGGCTCAGAATACGGACAGTTGACGGGCTCTTGTAAACGCAATAATGAAACTTCCGTTCCATAAAATGAGGGGATTTCTAGACTATCTGAGATACTGTCAGTTTCTCAAGAAGGAATCTGTGCCATGGTGTTCCTTAGCATACATAATATTTTATTAAGCCACTACAGACATTCGAATAAAGATATTATACGGATTTTTCTTGTTAACGGTTAAAACATTGTCACTTCACACCAGACAGACAAATTTCAAATTTAAACGTCTTGCGTTCACAATCTTCCGGGCCCTGGAACGACAGAAGTGTTTTAGACTGCAAATTACTATGTATAACGCCCATTCTGTATGTGTAGACATCGTATGTTGGTCCGAATGACCCAGTAGCGACGTAGACAAACAGATTGTGTCTAAACTGTGACACAAGAGGCGAACTTGATTAGGCCTAAAAGAGCGAGGGAGGGGGGGCGGGAGGGAGAGAGGTAGAGAGAGAGAGGGAGAGAGGGGAGAGAGAGAGAGAGAGGAACGCAAGAACCCAAGAGCAAAATGTAAATAAATAAAAAAGTAAGAATGAAGGAACTTGAGGCAAACGACGTTAAGAAGTCCTGAAAGACGGCTGTGCACAAGCACGCCAGCACGCTATCAATCTCTGTCGCCAGTAGTCTCCGTCTCTTCCACCTGTCAACTTCTCAAGCGTGGCGCTAGTGACCCGCTTCAGCGCCACCGAATCAATGCGCCACTCATCAACGTGCATGTTCTGTAGGTACAACACAATGGCGGACTGGTCACATCTGAAGAGAGACGGGTACATATCTTGCGGTAAACAATGCGGGAGGATACATGAGCCATCCGCAGACATCATAAGTTCTCGCAGGTGCATCTGTTCACAGTTCAAGAACAGTGCGCGCCAAATTCAGCAACAGGGCCAACACGCTGGTACCTGAGGGAATTTTAGTGTTGCAGGAATATGACTGCATGCTGAGAGGGGACTATATACAGATTTTGATGTTTTGCTGACCGTGCATCTCAGTATAATCTTAGTAATTGATCAACATAATGCACAAATACTTGTTTTATAGCAAGTTTATTACATTCTTCTACATGTTTCGAACACTATTGTGCTCATCATCAGGAGGTCAAAATTGTATTATACAGCATCTGGTATCGTCACACTCTGTAGGTAGCCGTCCGGTCCACCGGACGGCCACTTACAGAGTGTGACGAAACAAGATGCTGTATAATATAATTTTGACCTCCTGATTATGAGCACGACAGTGTTCGAAACATGTAGAGGAATATAATAAACTTATTATAAAACAAGAATTTGTGCATTAAGTTGGTCAGTTACTAATATTATATACAGATGTTACTCAGGAGCCTGCTTCCTTCTCATCCAGACGGAGGTAGCAAGCTGCTGCCAAACATTGGTAACTAAGTACCAATAAATACGGCGTCACAACCTACGAAACCTTCATCTTCAGGCCTATTTCGTCTAGGCCACGTATATAAAACTTTAAAAACTTGAGGTAAATTGTAGTAGGTTGAGACTCCCAAATTTTAAGACTATTGGCACTTGCAGGTAGTAAGGTTGTCAGCGCAACGCATCAGCCGCCTTAACCCCCACAAAATATTGCTGGTTCTCATTTCTGTCCGAAGCTGAGTCGATCCCAAGGCCATGGTGCGGTCGGAAGGATTGTCAAGTCAATGAAGAGTTCCAATGACACCATGGGGAATTGTACTTTTGACCCCCTGTCAATCGCTAAGATTATGTAGCGTTGGTAATGAAACAGTACGACGATTTAGCATGGGTGACATGATAGTGAGAGGGGCAAATCGAACTGCTTGGAGAGACATGCGTCCCAGCGACACATTGTCAACGACAAATCCAAAATAGACTAGCGTGTGATATTTGACGTTTTACGTAATTTGCGGTTATAAACAATGACAAAATTATAATATTACATATTTAAAACTCGCTGAATTATTGTTGCTTCATTTTTCACGGCGTGAAATGAACGGACACACGGAAGGCATGTCTGAACATCCACCTTCCCAAAAATTGTAGCCTCCAAATTAATTGAAAGATTTATATGATTTTTGACACTGGTCATTCTACAAAATAATTTGTCAGAATAATGTTGTTGTATGTCGTCACTCCCTTACTTTATTCGAAAATCAAAATATTTTCTTTAACCTTCTCACGAGACAGCCGTAAAAAAAATGCGTCGTAGGTCTAGGTAAAATAAAATTTTGACGTTCAGGTGAACGTGCGTCGTGATAAACTCTTATAATAAAACCAACTAGATTCACTGGTTTCTCATTTATTTTTGGAATAAAACTCTACATGTTTCGGACAGTTCCTCTGTCCATCATCAGGAGTTTTTCACTGTACACGGAACCAGTTCCGTCCTGATCCTGCTCGCAAGCTGTCAGCAAACCTGTATGACATATACCATTGTTGTGTGTACAGTGAAAAACTCCTGATGATGGACAGAGGAACTGTCCGAAACATGTAGAATTTTATTCGAAAAATAAATTTTAGAAATCAGTGCATCTGGTTGGCTTTAGCATAAGAGAATAAAATAAGATGTGGGTATTATTTATTTTTTATTTTGTGCAAAGACCAACCAATGCACAATTAATTGGCAAATTATTATACTGGTCCTACATGTTTCGACACTATTGTGTCATCCTCAGGGAGCTCGTAGTTACTACCTTGCTAAGTTACACGAGTATGTTAGTGCAGTTGTTGGTAATGCAATTTAAAACACCATATATGTTTTATGCTGTTGAAATCACAATGCTCAAAATCTTTTAAAATGTTAAAATTGTCCTGTTTAAAATAAAATGGTTAAAATGTTAAAAATAATAACATGCCGTTAGTTCGAAAAGACTCCTCTTGGTATAAACATCACTTAAATATGAAAAAAAGTAATGTATTTTCCAAGTAACTCATGTAGGGTCCATGAGCTGTACAACAGTAACACATGTAGGGTCCATGAGCTGTAAAACAGTAACGCATGTAGGGTCCATGAGCTGTACAACAGTAACGCATGTAGGGTCCATGAGCTGTACAACAGTAACCCATGTAGGGTCCATGAGCTGTACAACAGTAACGCATGTAGGGTCCATGAGCTGTACAACAGTAACACATGCAGGGTCCATGAGCTGTACAACAGTAACACATGTAGGGTCCATGAGCTCTACAACAACAGATCTGTGTCTACAATAAATAAGCAGTGACACGTAGGAGGTTCACAAACCCAAGGTGCAAGTGCAAAACACTGGTTTTTGTTACCTTCCATTCCGACATTTGCTAGACATTTTGATTCTTTTATGTTGTACTATAATCATCAGTGTTATAAATTGTTTTCCCTAAAGATGAGCTAACGCGTCTTTATGTTTCGGTTTACGCAACAATGAAAATTATTTACAGCTTAAACAAGCTTAAATAAACTTTACGTTGTAGCAATATTTGTGGTCCGCGGTTTACGAACGATGACTAACGCGTAATAGAGAAGTGTCTGATCACGCTTGGCGTGCCAACACAGCTATAACCCCACAGATACGTTCGTTATAAAATAGTTTTTTATGTACATACTGGACGGAGTTTGATATAGCTTGGCATCCCACTAGATAAGACATAAATATTTGAAAAACATGTGTTTTAAGAACATCAAGGAAAAAATAGAAAAGCAAGTAATTTATCTCAGTAATTAACCAACTTGATGCACAAAATTTTTGTTTTACAATAAGTTTATTTCATGCCTCTACATGTTTCGATCACATGTGCTCGAAACATGTAGAGGCATGAAATAAACTTATT
>Ga0123357_10003574_pt1 | contig 17902 bp, 16 predicted proteins | sample TergutEmb28metaG_FD_89873 | JGI IMG/M metagenome (GOLD analysis project Ga0123357, IMG submission 89873) | Embiratermes neotenicus P4 segment gut microbial communities from Petit-Saut dam, French Guiana - Emb289 P4 | ecosystem: Host-associated > Arthropoda: Insects > Digestive system > Gut ... | reverse complement strand
TTTCTTCCTTTTCTAAGGTCACAATATATTTCGCCATACCAATCACCTCCGCCATCAATGATAACACTGGCTGGCCGGAATTGAAAGATATAATCGGATATATTCATCTTAACTTAACACTAGGAGAGTTGAAATGAACATTCTTGAAGGAGAGATAACCTATTTTGGATATAATAACAAATATGGGTTTATTCAGTCTGATATTATTAATGACAGAATTTTTTTTTCTACGGAAAGAGAATTCGCTTCTTTGCATGTAAATGACAGAGTGCGTTTTGAATTAAAAAAAAGTACTGAAGGAAAATATCAAGCGATTAATATCGCGACTATAGAAACTTTTGCAGATCGCATTAAAACAAAATATGGCTTAACAGAAGAAATTAATGCGAAGTCAATTCTTGAAAGTATTTCTAAAAACTGGAAGCTGGAGGCTGGCCTTGAGAAATTTAAAGAATATTTTTACTACAATAATGAACTTTTTGACATTATTAATAATGATAAGTGTTATATAATTGGGAGAAAGGGTTCGGGCAAATCTTCAATAAGCGAATATCTACTTAATATCAGAGATGCAAAAGTTTTCAGTCAGAAACTAAGCTTTAAAAATTTCCCTTTCAATGAGCTTTATTCTTTTGACAATAAAAAATATACACCCCCAAACCAATACATTACTATCTGGAAGTATTTAATCTATTCTCATATAGCGAAATTAATGGTCTGCAACGAAAGTATAGATTCGAATGTACGATCTGAGCTTGCAAAGATTTACTCGCCAGACCCAATAAACTCTCTTGCTCGAGCAGTTGAACGATGGACTCAAAAAAGTTTTGGTGTTGAAATTTTAGGTTGCGGTGGTTCACTTGCAATTTCAAAAGAATATGCAAATAATGAAATCACGTGGATAGAACGAACGAATATTCTTGAAGATATTATTGTTCAATATTGTGATGATTCTATTTATTATATAATTTTTGACGAATTGGATGAAGACTATCGAGAGTTTAAAACAAATGACTATCAGCTATATAGCTATTTAATAACAAGTCTTTTTAAGGCTGTTCAAGATGTGAAAAAAACATTTAGTACAACAAGTATTAGTTTGAAACCACTCATTTTTCTTCGAGACGATATTTATTCATTAATAAAGGATGCTGATAAGAATAAATGGAGAGACTTTAAAATTGAAATTGAATGGGATCTTGAAAAAATAAAGAAAATGTTAAGCCATCGACTGTCAATTGATGCAAAAGCAAAAACCACGATAGAGTTTGAAGATATTTTTAAACTTATCTTCGACCTTAGAAATGTTAAGAATGTTAGTCCGTTTGATTACATTACAAAAAGTACTCATATGAGACCGCGAGATTTTATTAGATATTTTCAAGTCTGTGCAGATGAAAGCCTCGGTAGAAAAAACGAACTAATTAGAAGCGAAACGATTCTTTATGTTGATAGAGCTTTTTCTAACTATTTAAGAGATGAAATCGTTGATGAAATATTTCCTTTATTGCCTGAAATTGAAGAGATATTTCAAATTATGTCCAATATAGGAAAGAAAGAGTTTAAATATACTGATTTTATTAGAGAGTATAACAAATACTTAGTTAAAAACACTGTAACGGAGAAAAACATTGACTTTATACTAGATACGTTATTTAAGTTTAGTGTTATTGGAAACAAATCACGAAAAGATAATAAGAATGCATACTTTAAGTATATCCATACAAACTTTAATCTTGTTAAGGACGAGATACTAGTGATTCACCCTGGTTTATATAAAGTTATGCAGATACCTTTTTAATCACCTACCACCACTTCAAGTGGTGGTAGAAAGACAATGGGGACGGTTCTCTTTGTCTTTCCCCATTGTCTTTCGGGTTATATAACATGGTCAACTTTCCAATCTGCCGGACAATCTAAAAGTCCACAGCTCACGCACATTATCCCAATATAAACCCACGTAACCTCACTTTCTTCTTGTTTGTTAAACCCCATTGTTACGTGAAACTCGTTGCAATTACAGTTGGGGCACTCTATTTCATTTGCCAAACAATTCCCACAATTCTTTCCCTCATTAAGTATCCCTCTTATTTCGTTGCATTCTTTACATTCGATTTCTATTGCGTTTCCAACATCATTCATTTTCACTATGAAGGCATTAGAGCCACAATTCTCGCACTTTACGGATACTGTTTTTTGGACTTCATTTTCAGAGTATTCATTTAGATAATCGTCAATATCTTTCAGGCACTTCCCTATCGTATTTGCCCTTTTAGGTATAGAAACAGAAACGGGTATTGGTATTTCCCAAGAATTATTAACATAAGGCGAAATTGCATCTACAAGAGGAACATACCCGCGGCAATAACCAAACGCCGATAAAACCTTTTTATCATTCTCATCATAAGCTATAAACCCGGGAGTACTTTTTGTAAGCCGAATATATATACAATCCTTAAGATTAATTGTTTTTGTTTTTCCAACAAAAGGGGTTACTACAGCTTTGTGACCTTTTACGAGTATGCGCCATCGCATAGAAATATATACAAGAAACAAACCGATACCGGTGACAATTGAACATGGAATTATAGCTATTAGAGCTTGACTATCAAGTTTGCTAAAATCAAATACTTTATCAAATTCATTATAAGTATCAATAAGAAATACTCCAACAAACATAAAAATACCAAAGGCTAAAACAACCAAGGATATTATTGGGAAAACAATCATCTGTTTAACAACAAAAGAATCCTTTTTCATTTTCCGTTCTGCTTTACGGGCCAAAAAGTAACTGGTGGCGATTGCTACAATGATCGCTGCGATTCCGATTAATGCAATTACAACTCCCATTATCCAATTATCGCTTGTTCCTCCCCAGTTTGCGTGTGCCAGATTTTTTTTGAATTCACTGAATATTCCTTTAAAATTTTCAGGCTGGCCGTTTACAATTTCAAACGAGAAGCGATACACAACACCTTCCTTTTCAACGTAAAGAAAGTAATTTGTAAACATAGATGATTTACTGAATACATTTTGGTAGCCGTGTAGTTTTCCAAGTTTTATACTATTCAAAGAAATATTATTAATATTGCCTGAGGCATTTTCTTCTGTAGAGTGAATGTCTTTTTCGACCAATTCTTTAAGTGGCACACCTGAACCTAAAACTTCAATGAGCAGGTATGATACATCCTTGCCTTCTTCCAATTCAGGGGTAAGAACGTATAAAACGGACTCATTGTCACTATTCTTCAATACCCAGTCTTTCTCTACCTCGAATTCAATAAGTCCGTTAAAGTCAGTATTTATCCAATCACTTTCGTTGTCGGAATTCAAGGCATTGGTTGAATCCGTACTTGCCCAGACAGGCATGGCGTTTGTAACAAAAAGGAGGATAAAAGAAATCAAAACAACGGGGACGATTTTTACTACCTTGTTAGTTCCTCGAAGCTGAACATAAATATCTGTGCTGCTGAGTTTCCGTTCTTGTTTTGCCATGGACAATTCCTCCTCTGAAAGAAAGATTACTGCTTCCTTAGTACTGAATCAAGATAAATAGCAAGAAGGCCACAATGGCCAAGGCCAAAAGGGGAGCCAAAAGGGAAGTGGCGGAGCGAAATGTTCGCTTGCAAGTATTCGTTTTTTTCAGTATTATATATAGGCGTTTCAGATAGAGGCGCGGCAGAGAAATTGAATAAGGGGGCAAGGGCCCCAACTCTCAGTGCCGGGAGAACCGGCGCCATTCAGTCCGAAGGGAGGTGAAACAGTGAACAGTTATGAAGTATTGTTTGTCATCGCGAATGCGCTTGACGACGAAAAGAAGGAAGCTACCGTCGAGATCGTAAAGGGTATCATCGGAGACGGCGGCGAAGTGACGCGCGTAGACGTGATCGGCACGCGCAGGCTTGCCTATCCCATCAACAAGAAACACGAAGGCTACTATGTGCTCGTTGAATTCAACGCGCCGCCGGAGCTGCCGAAAGAGCTCGACAGGCGGCTGAGGATTTCCGACGATGTGGTACGGCATATCATCATAAATAAAGATGAGAAGTAGAGGTGCGAAATGAACGTAGTATTGCTGACGGGGAACCTCGCGCGGGATCCCGAAAAATCGTATACCACCAGCGGCATGGCCGTCACCCGTTTTACGATCGCGGTCAACCGGGGTTACGCGAAGAAGACCGAGGGCGGGCAGGACGCGGATTTCATCCGCATCACCTGCTTCGACAAAAGGGCCGAGTTCGTCGAGAAGTACCTGACCAAGGGCCGCAAGGTCGGCGTCGAAGCGCGGGTGCAGACAGGCAGCTATCAGGGCAAAGACGGAAACACAGTGTATACGACCGATTTTATCGCGAACAATATCGAGTTTCTTGACAGCAAACGCGATGCGGACGGCGCGGGCGGCGGGTTTGGCGGACAGTTTTCAGAAAGGTCCGAGATGGGCCATTTTGACGCGCCGAAGCAATCCGAAGCGCCCCAGGCGCTGCCGGACGCGTTTGCGGAGATCGACGATGACGATATGCCGTTCTAGCTGTATAGGACAGGCATGGAAGGAGAAAACAAATGGAAAAAGTAAAGCGGCAGAGCGGCATACGGCGCAAAAAGGTATGCCCGTTCTGTGCGGATAAATTGCTGAAGATCGACTACAAGGACGCCGACCTGCTCGGCAAGTACATCTCGGAGCGCGGCAAGATCATGCCCAAGCGCGTGAGCGGCGTTTGCGCCATCCACCAGAGAGAGCTTGCGACGGCCATCAAGCGCGCCCGTATCGTGGCCCTGCTCCCCTACGTGAGAGACTGATCGTGGGCCACAATATCCTCGTAAGGATCGTAAGGCCGTATATCATAGCGGCGATTGTCTGTATCGGCTTGATGCTCGCATGCAGCCGGTTTGACGTCCCGTGGTATTTTTTGTACCCCGGCGCGATATTGGCCTATATCATTTTCGCGGCGATTTTCTTCAATTTCCAGAAAAACCTCGTCACCACTTTGCTGGAGACGACGCATGACGAGATCGAGGAAACACTGCGCTTTTCGGTCGCGAACAACCCGCTCCCGCTCTGCCTTGTAAACGGCGACGGCGAGATGGCGATGATGAATGAAAAGTTCAAGGCGATATTCCCGGACGCGAAAGTGTTCAAGACCGGGATCATCGAGATCATCGGCGAAGACCGCGTCAAAGCGCTCAGGGCCGACAATGACGCCGAGGCGCGGATCGCGGTGGGAAATTCGGAATACGACGTACGCGTCGTGTTCGTAAACCCGTCGGGGAACAGCGCCGCCATGTACTTTTTCTTTGACGTGACCCAGCATGAAGCGCTGAAAAGGCTTTACGAGGACTCGAAGACGACCTGTATGTATTTGGTCGTCGACAATTACGAAGACATATTGCAAGCATCACCCGACCAGACGCGAAGCATGCGCGCGGCGGCCATCGAAAACACCGTGATGAAATTCGCGGAGGAATTGGAAGGGGCGCTGCTGCGTTACCGCGATTCCGCGTGGCAATTCGTCTTCGCGCGCAAACATTATCAAAAACTTGTTGAAAACAACTTCGCGATACTCGATATCGCGCGAGGGCTTGAAAACGACGCGGATTTCCCGACGTCGTTCAGCATCGGGATCGGGCTTGCGGACAACCCGGCGCTCGTCGAGGAATACGCGGATTACGCGCTTGACCTCGCGCGCGGGCGCGGCGGCGACCAGGCTGTGGTCAAAAGCGCGGAAGATGTGACGTATTACGGCGGCCGCGTGCAGGTCATCGAAAACCGGAGCAAAGGCAAGTCGCGCGTCATGTCGCACGCGATCAGGCAGCTCATCAGCGAGTCGGACAAAGTGTTCGTCATGGGGCACAGGCAGGGGGATATAGACTCCCTCGGCGCGTCCGTCGCGCTCTACCGGATGGCGGTGACGCACGGAAAAGACGCGGCCATTGTGCTCGGGAGCTACAACCGCTCGCTCAACGAAGTCATGCACATCGTGAAAGAGAGCGGCAACTACCGTTTCCTCAAGCCTGAGGAAGCGGCAGCGCAGATAGGCGAGCAGACGCTGCTGATCGTCATAGACACGCATGTCCCGGACATGGTCGAAGAGCCGGCGCTGCTGGCGAAAGCAAAAAAAATGGTCGTCATCGATCATCACCGCAAAAGGGAGATCGCGATCGAAAACGCCACGCTCACCTATATGGAGCCGAACGCCTCGTCAACCTCGGAGCTTGTCACAGAGATTTTGCAGTTCGACGAGGAGATACGCAAGCTGAGCAAATTCGAGGCGGAACTCCTGCTCGGAGGCATTTTCATCGACACGAACAGCTTTTCCGTCAAGACGGGTACGAGGACGTTTGAGGCCGCGGCGTGGCTCAGGATGAACGGCGCGGAAACGACGACCGTCAGGCAATTCCTGAGAAACGATATGGAGGATTTCCGGCAGCGGGCCAATATCACGGCCAACGCGGAATTCATAAAGGGAAGCATCGCGATTTCGAAGAACGAGGGCAAGCATGAAAACGCCCAAATCATCATCGCGCAGGCGGCCGATGAATTGCTCGATATCAAAGGCGTACGCGCGGCGTTTGTCGTCGGCGCGACAAAACAGGAAGTTGTCATCAGCGCCAGGTCGCTGGGCGACCTCAACGTACAGGTCATCATGGAGAAGTTTGGCGGCGGCGGGCATTTGACAATGGCCGCGGCGCAAATCAAGGATACGACCATCGAAGAGGTCATAGCAAAACTGAAAAAAATCATTCGCGAAGCGGAAGGAGAAAAGAAATGAAGGTAATCCTTTTGGAGGACGTAGTCGGCGCGGGGAACGCGGGCGACGTTGTAGAAGTAAAGAGCGGGTATGCGCGGAACAAGCTGCTTCCGTCCGGCATAGCCCTGGAAGCAAACAAGACAAATATGAAGACGCTGGAACACCGCCGCGCCAAGATCGCCGCGAAGAAAGCGGCCGACAAGGATATAGCGCAGGCGCTCCAGGTGAGGCTCGACGGCAAGCAGGTCGATTTCACGGCAAAGGCCGGCGACTCCGGAAAGCTGTTCGGCTCGGTCACCGCGCACGATATCGCCGCGGCCGTGAACAACACCCTCGGCTTCGATATCGACCGCCGCAAGCTGCTGCTTGACGCGCCGATCAAGGAAACCGGTATGCACGATGTGAAATACCGCATCTATCCCGAAGTCGAAGCTGTCATCAAGGTCAACATCATGGCTGAGGGCGCGCCGAGGATAGCGCACGTGGAGCCGCTCAGGGACACCTATTCGGATGCGGTCCTCGAAAGCAGGGACGACGAAAACTATTCGTTCAACGCCGGCGGCAAACCGGAGGCGGCCCTGACCGAGGCGGCTGAAACGGCTGAGGCGGCGGACGAGGAAGCGGCTGATGAGACGGCCGATGAAGCGGCCGATGAAGCGGCTGATGGGACAGAGCCTGACGGCGGCGAAGAGACAGGCGCGGCTGAAGAGGGGCAATAAGACATCATGAGCGAAAGGCCCCGACCTCACAGCTTTGACGCGGAGCAGTCGGCGCTTGGCGCCGCGCTGCAAAACGCGTACGCCGCGGATGAAGCGGCGGATACGCTGAACTCCGATGATTTTTACGACAATTTTCACGCGGAGATCTTCACGGCGATCAAGGGGCTCAAAGACGCGGGTACGTCTATCGATCTTGTCACGGTCGCCGAAGCGCTGAAAAGGCGTGGTATGCTGGAGACTATCGGCGGGACGCGTTACCTTGCGGAACTTGTGTCCGCGGTGCCCGCGCCGTCGAACATCCGGCATTACATCGATATCGTGCACGAACACGCCACAAGGCGAAAGCTCATCGAGACGTCGGAAAGAATCATTGAAAAAAGCTTCGCCGGCGAAGGAGACTCGGGTGAAGTGCTTGAGTTTGCCGAGCACGAAATCCTGGAAATAGGCCGCGGCTGGCAAAGGGAGGATTACTCCCCGGTCGGCGCCATCGTGGATAGCAATATCGCGTTGATGAAGGAGCGCAGCAAGACCGGCGTGGGGGACCTGACAGGCCTTTCCACAGGGTTTGCCGCGCTCGACAGGATCACGCTCGGCCTCCAGCCGTCAGACCTCATCATCCTTGCGGCAAGGCCGGGGCAGGGCAAGACCTCGCTCGCGCTCAATATCGCCGTCAACGCGGCGCTGAAGACGCAAGCGGTCGTACTCATCTTCAGCCTTGAGATGTCCAAGGAGGCCCTTGGCCTGAGGATGCTGTCCTCTCATGCCGAGGTCGAGGCGAAATTGATCAAGAACGGGCAGGCCGTGAAAGATTCCGAAAAAATGACCAGCCTCGGAAACGCCGCCCAGGAACTTGCTGAGACCAGGATCTTCGTTGACGAAACGCCGGGGATCCAGATCGGCGAAATCAAGAACAAATGCCGCAGGCTGCAAAACAAAGAGGGCCGGCTCGACCTCGTCATCGTGGACTATCTGCAGCTCATGGATTTCGGCGGCAACGGCAAGGCTTCGTCGCGGCCGGAAAACCGCCAGCAGGAAATCGCGACGTTGACGCGCATGCTCAAGCAGCTTGCCAGGGCGCTGGAATGCCCGGTGATCGTACTGTCACAGTTGTCGCGCGAGATCGAAAAGCGCGGCGGGCACCGGCCCGTGCTGGCGGACCTGCGCGAGTCCGGCGCGATAGAGCAGGACGCGGATATCGTCATGTTCATCTATCAGGAGGCCGAAAACCGCGAAGGCACAGGGCCCGACGTGAACCTGACGCGCCAGCTTTCCATCGCGAAGCACAGAAACGGCGAGACCGGGCTGATCACGGTGCGCTGGCTGGGGCAGTACACGAAATTCTTCAATTACGACGAGAGCGCCGATTGGCTCGTGAACGTAGGGGATGACCATTGACGTATTCTATAGAAAAATCAAGAAACGCCAATCTTGAGGATACGGCGATACCAAATTTGTTTATCACTGACTTTATGCCTGACGTACCGGACGGGGATTTTGTCAAGGTCTATATATACGCGTATATGTGCTGCCGCCAGGGGATCGCCCTGACGCATACCGAACTCGCCGAGCGGCTCGGGCTGGAGCTGTCGAAGGTGCTATTGGCCTGGCAGTATTTTTCGGAACGCCGCATTGTGAAGCTGGGGCCGCAGCCTTTTGGCGATGAGCGGCATTTTGATATTGAGTTCGTCGACGTCAAAGGAGTGATGTACGGCGGCGACAAGGCCAGGGACAGGGCAGGCGCTTCGGGCAGGGGCAGGGCCGACGGGCTCGGTGACCCTGCGCTCGCGGCCCTCTTTCAGAAAATCGCGGCCATCCGCGGCGACGCGGCGCTGGACGGCGGGGACGCGCAGCGTATCTCCGGCTGGCTTGACGAATATGGCGCGACTCCTGAGATCATCGAGTTTGCCTGGCTTTTCTGCCGCGACGAACGCGGTGAAAAAGGGGCGAAGTATGTAGAAAAGATCGTGAAGGAATGGGCAGGGAAAGGGCTCAGGACGGTTTCGGAAGTGCGAGACTACCGCGCGAAGACCGACGCGAGAAGCGCTGTGCACAAGAAGCTGATGGAGGCGCTCGGGCTGCGCTACAATGTGATCACGGCGGCCGAAGAGCGAAAATTCAATCTTTGGATTGACGATTACGGATATACGCCAGGCCGCTTGCTCGAGCTTGCCGAAAAGACCGAGGGCGTCGGCAACAAAATGAAATACCTCGGAGGGATCATCCGCAAGGAACGGGAGGCGGAGGGCAAGACCGACGAGGCCGGGGCAGGGGCAGGCGCGCGGAAAACGCGCGGCGGTATGAAGGACAGAAACGAATACTACCGGAAAACGCGCATCCGGAACGAAGACGCGGCGGCCGCCAGGCTGGAGGAAGTTTACGCTTCCGCGCCCGCGGTCAAAGAGGCTGACGAAGAAATATCACGTTTGAACATGGAGTTGGTCAATATCCTCACGTCCGGCATGAAGGACAAAAAGAGCGCCGTGGACCGGCTGAACCGCGAAATAGCCGCGGCGGCCGCCCACCGGAAAGACTGCCTTGAAGCCGCCGGGTTCGCTCCGGACTATACCGACGTGAAATACGGCTGCGAACGTTGCCGCGATACCGGAATACTTGAAAACGGCACGTCCTGTGATTGTTTTGCCAACGGCGCCAAAGCTGGCTGAACCCCTTAACTTGTTAACGCAGATATTATATTTGAGAACACTCTATCCATTTCCTGGGCTTCCGCAGACAATCTTACATAACCTTGGGTGACGCTAAATTCCTCTTTCTGCATTTCACATTTCAGTGGGGACGCATTTCAGTGGGGACGTATAATTTTGACACAGCCAGGCTGTGTCAAAATTATACGTCCCCACTGAAATGCAGCCTGGCTGTGTCAAAATTATACGTCCCCACTGTCATTTCCGACGTGAAATACGGCTGCGAACGCTGCCGCGATACCGGAATACTTGAAAACGGCACGTCCTGTGATTGTTTTGTCTTGTAAACTATAATATCTGGTAAAGATATGTTATTATTAGTCCGTTAAAGGAGGTCTATCCTATGGAGGCAAAGAAGGTACTGATCATCGAAGATGATAAGGATATTTCAAATATCGTCCGTTTCAATTTGACAAAAGAAGGCTTCGAGACAGATACCGCGTATGACGGCGGCGAAGGCCTCGAAATGGCGCTCACGACCGACCCCGATCTGGTGCTGCTCGACCTGATGCTGCCGACAATGGACGGGACCGAAGTCTGCAAAAAGCTTCGCGAAAAAAGCAATGTGCCGATCATCATTTTGACGGCAAAACCCGACGAGGTCGACAAGGTGCTCGGGCTTGAGCTCGGCGCGGACGACTATATCACAAAGCCGTTCGGCCTGCGGGAGCTCATCGCGCGCGTCAAGGCAAATATCCGGCGCACGGGGATGACCGACGTTGTTGGCGCGGATCCCGCCAACGTGAAAGATTATGGCAGTATCACGATCGATTTGAACAGGTACGAGGCGCGCAAACACGGCAAGCCGCTCGAGCTCACATTGCGTGAATTTGAGCTTTTGAAGTACCTGGCCGAGCGCGAGGACAAGGTCTATTCCCGCGAGCAGCTGCTGGAGGACGTTTGGGGCTACGAGTACTACGGCGATATCCGTACTGTCGACGTGACTGTACGGAGGCTTCGCGAAAAGCTGGAAGATGATTCGAGCGACCCGCGTTATGTCCTCACAAAGCGCGGCGTCGGCTATTACTTCCACAGGTCCTGAATAGAGCCGCCGCAGGAGACAGCAAGCCTGACTGAATGCAATGAAACACAGGAAAGATGACTTGGACGGTATCCGAAAGGCGCGTTTCGCGTCTTTCGTTTTGCTGCTCGTTTGCTTTGCGGCCATGCTCGTCATCAATATACTTGTCACGGACAAGACGTACGCCTGGATTGCCTCGGCCTGTGTCATCGCGGCGCTTTTGGTTTTCTGGTGGTTTTACTATCGTTCGATTTTGTTCAAGGAAGCCGCGTTTTTCAACGCTTTCGCTTCGGATATGCGCACTGTATACCACCGTCTTCGCATGCTGGAGTCGGTGGTACGGCAAAACGACGACGGCGTAGTGATCGTTGCGAAAAATGGCGACCTGATCCTTGTGAATGCGGCGGCCAGGCGGCTTCTGGCCGCGCTCGACGACGATTTGGAAGGGTCGCGCTATGACGAATACGCGGCGGACTTCAACGAAAACCTCAAGCGCGCCGCGATACTTGAGTCCGCGCGCAAGGGCGTAGCCCCTCTGACCGTCGGCGTGGAAGGGCAGTATTACAAAATCGGCTATGTGGTCCTCACCTCCGAAAAAGGCGACGAGCAGGGCGCGGTCGCAACCATAAGCGACGTGACCGAGAGCGCGAAAGCGGAACGTATGCAACTCGATTTTGTGGCAAATGTCTCGCACGAACTCAACACCCCGCTTACTTCGGTGAGAAGCTACGCGGAGACGCTGCTCGACGACCACAGCGACGAGGATATGGTGAATGATTTTCTCAGCACGATTGTCTCCGAGGCCGCCCGCATGGGGGGGCTGATCAAGGAGCTGCGCATCGTTTCGGAGACAGACCGCAAAGAGATCCAATTGAATATCACCGACAACGATTTGCCGACGCTCGTAAAAACGTCGATGAAGGTGTTTGATAAGGATATTAAAGACAAAGCGCTTTCGGTCTACCGGATGTTTCCGGACAATCTTCGTTTGAATGTCGAGCTTGACCGCGACCGTATTGAGCAGGTCCTGATCAATTTGTTCGGCAACGCTATCAAGTATACGGAAGAAAAAGGCCGGATAGACGTGGACATCATTTCCGGGCAAAATTCCGTGCAGATCGTGATAAAGGACAACGGCATCGGGATCCCCGAGGAAGCCCTTTCGCGCGTGTTCGAGCGTTTCTATCGTGTCGACTCGGCGCACTCAAGAAAGACCGGCGGGTCGGGCCTCGGCCTGGCTATTTCAAAGCAGATCGTCGACGCGCACGGCGGGACGATGGCGCTTGAAAGCAGCTTGGGCCGCGGCACGACAGTGACCGTCAGCCTGCCTTTGGGGCCGGGGCGCGGCACTCCGGGAATAGACTAAAATATGACATATTTTCGGGATAGAACTGTGTTCAAATCGTAACAGCCCCCAATCTTTTCTCTGATAGAATAATCTGGATTTTAAAGAACGTAGTCATTTAAAACGGGGTTTTGTTTGACTATTGTCACGGTGTGTTTCGGACAGGGAGATGGCAGAAAAAAACCGAAGAGATCGAAACAAAAAAGAGGAACAAGCCGGTAAACGCCGGAACAGCGCTTCGCAAATCATTGAGATCGAAGAGGCGCAAAAACGGCGTCAAACGAAAAGAGGGGAGTTTCTGAGCCAGGAGAAGGTGCAAAAGCGCCGCGAAAAACTCCTCGAAAAGGCAAGCCGCCCGAAGATGTCGCGCGGCAAAAAGCTTGCGGTCTGCGGCGTGCTGGTGGTTGCGGGGCTTGTCTTTTTTTCAAGCGGGTACCGCATCGTGAACCTCAATCTCGACAAGGGTACGTACCAGCAAAAATACGAGCAGGAGCTTGCCGAAAAGGCGCGCCTCGAAAAACAGCTCAGCGAAGTGGACGATCCCGCGTATATCGAGCAGGTGGCGCGCGACAAGTATCATATGCTGCGCGACGGCGAAGTGCTTTATGTATATCCCGAGGCCGAAACTGTCGAAGCGCAGTAACGCCTCCCGTTTTCACAAAGATTCCCAATGATAGAGATATGGAAAAAATCCGAACTTGACAGGCTCATACGCGCTTATGGGTTTCATTATTCCAAAGCGTACGGGCAAAATTTCCTGACAGACAGAAACATACTCGAAAAAATCGTCAGCGGCGCGGAAATTTCGCCGGACGACCACGTCGTCGAGGTAGGCCCCGGGGCGGGCGCCCTCACGGTGCTGCTGGCGCAGGCGGCGGGGCGCGTCACCGCCGTCGAGATCGACGAGCGGATCATCCCGCTGCTGAGGGACGCGACCGCTGGGCTGCCAAATGTCGAGATCGTCAATGAGGATTTTTTGAAGTTTGAGATGACACGCGCGGACAATGGGGTGACAAAAGCGGACAATGGGGACGGTTCTCTTTGTCTTGTCTCGACAAGACAAAGAGAACCGTCCCCATTGTCCGCGCCATGCAAGCTGGTCGGCAACCTGCCCTACTACATCACAACCCCCATCATTGCCAAACTCTTTGAACCGGGGGCGGACGGGATCCGCCCGGCGCCGCCTTCTCTTTCGGTCCTGATGGTGCAGAAAGAGGTGGCCGAACGGCTGCTGTCTCCGCCGGGGAGGAAAACGTACGGCGCGATTTCGGTCCTGGTCCAGTACTATACGGAAGCCGCGCTGCTCTTCACTGTCTCAAGGGAGGCTTTTTTCCCGAAGCCGGGCGTTGACTCCGCCGTGATCCGGTTGAGGCCCCGGGATTTGTCGGGCGACGATCCGGCGGTGGCGGCGCGCATGTTCCGCCTGGTCCGCGCGGGCTTCGATATGCGCCGCAAGACTTTGCGGAACTCGCTTTCGCGCGCGGGGTTTTCAGACGAGGCTATGCAGGCGGCGTATGCGGCGGCGGGCATCGACCCCGGCCTCCGCGCCGAAACCCTGTCCGCCCGCGAATTCTACACTCTCGCTTCATACCTTTAGAGAATTGATGGGCGGCACGGGTGACATAAAACCAAATGCATACGTCAAAGCTACTTCAAAGCACCTCAAAACGCCCTCAAAGCCCCTCAAAGCGGGCTGGTAGATAAACACTTACATTCCACTATTATATAATAATTATCATATTTTGCACGGTTTTTTCGTTAATGTGGTGGATTTTTGTCATTATGGTTCAATAATAGGGACATTTGAGCCTATAAACACCGATTCTATACAACATAAATGCAATTTTGATGCATAATTTCGATCAAATTTGATTTTTCGTATTATGCGTTGAATTTTCGCTTGTGCGGCGCTTGATGCTTGATTATGAAGCTTGATTATGAATTTTCGCTTGTGCGGCTGCTTGATGCTTGATTCTGAATTTTCGCTTGTGCGGCTACTTGATTGGTTGATTATGCTTGATTATTGTTGTTGAAAGCGCTGCTAAAGGAAGCGCTGATCATGGTTTCGGACGTATGTTAAAATACACAGTGTGTACAATATTGTTGATAGCGACAATCATGACAAGCGAAACTTAGAGGCAAGGGACGGGATTTATATGCGGTATATCAGCACAAGAGGCGGCAGGGACGGCGACGAGGCGATTTCTTCGGCGGCGGCTATCATTGAGGGGCTTGCGCCCGACAGGGGGCTGTATGTACCCGAAAGCATACCCGGCCTGTTTCGTGGGAAGGGCTTTGGGGAAGGTTCCCGTTTTGATGGCTTCTCCGGAAAGCCTTGCGCCATCAATCAAGGGAAGGGTTTTGGGGAAGGCTCCCGCTTTGATGGCTTCTCCGGAAAGTCTTGTACCATCAATCAGAGGAAAAGCTTTGAGGAAGGTTCCCACGGAGACGCGGATATGTATCATGTGCCCGAAAGCATACCAGGCCTGTTTCAAGGGAAGGGCTTTGGGGAAGGTTCCCTCGGAGGCGCGGATATGTATCAGGCGAGCGCTTTGGCCGCGGCCCCTTACAAAGACGTTTCCAAAAAAGTGCTCGGCGGGTTCTTCACGGATTTTTCGGACGAAGAGCTCTCCGGGTGCGTGGAGCGCGCATATGACGCGAAGTTTGACGCGCAACAGATCGCGCCGGTCGTAAAAACTGACAAGGCGTATTTTCTTGAGTTGTGGCATGGGAGTACGGCGGCGTTCAAAGATATGGCGCTCTCAATACTGCCATGGCTACTGACGGCAGCCGTCCGGAAGGAGGGCGAGACGAAGGAGATCGCCATCCTGACAGCCACTTCCGGCGATACGGGCAAGGCGGCGCTCGCCGGGTTTGCGGGCGTGCCGGGGACGCAGATATTCGTTTTCTATCCGAAGAAAGGGGTAAGCGTCATACAGGAGCGACAGATGCTCACGCAGACCGGCGGCAATGTCCATGTGTACGGGATCCGCGGCAATTTCGACGAGGCCCAGACCGGCGTCAAAAATGTCTTCACCGACGACGCTTTCGCAGGCGATCTCGACAAGCGCGGGATCAGGCTTTCCTCGGCCAATTCGATCAATATCGGACGGCTTGTGCCGCAGGTCGCTTACTATGTGAACGCTTATATGAAAATGGTCGGGAGCGGAGAGCTTGCGGACGGGGAACAGATCAATATCTGCGTCCCTACGGGCAATTTCGGCAATATCCTCGCGGCGTGGTACGCGAAACAAATGGGGCTGCCTGTCGCGCGCCTTATCTGCGCCTCGAATGAAAACCGGGTGCTGACCGATTTCATCAATACCGGCGTATATGACGCGCGCCGCGAATTCATTTTGACAAGCTCGCCCTCGATGGACATCCTTGTGTCAAGCAATCTGGAGCGCCTGCTTTGGCATCTTTCGGGTGGAGACAGCGAGCGTATCCGCGCCCTGATGGCTTCGCTTGAAAGGGACGGCGTATATGACGCGGGGGCAGGCCTCAAGGCCGCGCTTCGCGATTTCCACGGAGGCTGCGCGGAGATGAATGTTTCGCATGCGGCGCTCGCCAGGCTGTGGCGCGAAGAAAGGTATCTCATCGACACGCACACAGCCGTGGCCTACGCGGTCTATCTTGATTACAGGGCGAAAACCGGCGACAAAACGAAAACCGTGATCGCGTCAACGGCCAGCCCGTACAAATTCGCGGGCAATGTCGCGGACGCTATCGGCGTTGCGGCCGGAGCGGATGAATTCCGCACCATCGAAAATATATGCGAGGCCACCGGCCTGCCAGTGCCTCGAGGCCTGCTCGCGCTCGACGCCCGGCCCATCCTGCACGATACGGTCATAGGCAGGGAAGATATCCGGTCCGCGATTTCATCCGCCTTGCTTTAGGGAAGCGCTGATCAGGGGAGCGGCGGGAAGCGCTGACCATGGAAGCGACGGGAAGCGCTGACCAAAGGAAGCGCTGACGAGGCGCGCCGCCGCTCAAGACCCCATACGCAAACTAACCAGGATATATTTGAAAACCGGTTTTGCGCTTTCATATTGCGACGGCAATGAAAACGCGCTGATCTGTATGAAATACCCGTTTGCCTCGGCGCACGTGACGAGGTAGACAAGCTTGGTATTTTCGATTTCGCCCGAAACCTCAAATTGTTTCGCGGGAATATTTTTGCCTATTGTCACATCGTTTACTGTCGGGGTGTCGGTCGAGTTCAGAGAATCGATATTGCTCTGCAAAACGATGGAAGTATAGTCATCAACGTTAAAATCGCTTCTGAAATCCGAGGCGGCTTCCGTAATCACAGTGACGCCGTTGCTTTGAGTCGGATTTAACATTTCTATTGAAGCGTCCGAGTTGGTGTTGCCCGCGCTCCAGTCGCTCGGAAATTCCAAAGTGATACTGGAATCGGATGAACTGACGGTCTGGTACGAAGTAGACGCGCCTGGAGCGCCCGCCGAAGCAGAGCCGCTATCAGCGCCGCTGCCAGCGGACGGTGTACCAGAAGCGGCGACATTATCAAAATTTACGCGGCTGAAGATATCGTCGAAAACAGGCCTTGCCTTATCAAAAAGCGATGGGGTTGACACACCGCCGAATTGGAAGAAGTACCCGCCCGCTTCGGCGCAAATGAAAATATACTCAAATTTGTTATTCCCGACTTCGCCCGAAATCACAAACTGCTTTGCCGGCGTGCTTCCGCCTATTTGCATATCGGTGACCTCAGGGCTATCGGTGACGCCGAAGCCGTCCATATAATTTTTTAGAACGACTGAAGTATAATCAGAAAGGGAAAACCCGTCCGAAAAATCAGAAACGGTTTCCTCGATCACAAAAACGCCGTTTGCCTGTAGCGGGCTGTACATTTCAATCGAAGCCGAGGGATTGATGCTGCCTGGGCTCCAGTTCCCCGGAAATTCCATCGCGAGCCCCGTCTTGTCGGATGTGACTGTCTGGTACGCGCCGCCGCCCGAACCTGACGAACAGGCCGTGAACAATATCAACATCATCGCGGAGATAATACATACAATAATTTTTTTCATGGTTTTGTCCTCGCTTTGTCTCGTATATGCGGGGATTCGCAGGGATACGTAATGATAACTTTTTACCATCTTAACAAAATTCAAAATCCGGAACAACCTGTGGGTCCGGCTATGGTGGGTCCGGCTATGGTGGGTCCGGCTATGGTGGGTTCGGCTATGGATCCGGCAGTCGCAAATAAGGTAGCCGTGAATATTCATTGAATATGCATTGAATCCTTGACGAATAAGTTCTGTTCCGATATCGTTTGCACTGGAAGATCGGCGAGTGGGACTACAGGAAGGTCGGCGAGTGGGACTACGGGAAGGTCGGTAAAAAGGTCG
>Ga0123357_10003573_pt1 | contig 17903 bp, 12 predicted proteins | sample TergutEmb28metaG_FD_89873 | JGI IMG/M metagenome (GOLD analysis project Ga0123357, IMG submission 89873) | Embiratermes neotenicus P4 segment gut microbial communities from Petit-Saut dam, French Guiana - Emb289 P4 | ecosystem: Host-associated > Arthropoda: Insects > Digestive system > Gut ... | reverse complement strand
AATTGGTTACTACTAAATTTAAGTCGGGAGGGCTACATGAGAAGCATGTGGTGGCAACTTGGAATCTTGGGAACCATCTCAGCATTTGCTTTTGGGCACAGGGAAACCAAGAAAAACCTGTGTGGAGATGGGGTCTTCTATTGTAAGCACAAAGATATCTTATTTCGCAAGTTCGTTCATAATCATAGCTGAATCAGAGAGGTCGTTCTGGGTCACATCAGTTGCCCCATTAAAGCCTATTGAAGTCACGAGTTGCACGCGAGGTTTCTCATTATATCATGCCATGCGATTAAGGTATCGGAATTACTTTCCTGTGTTTTTCAAAAGTCCCGAAAGACCGAGCTCGTGATGGATCTAACAGGTTGTGTCTGTCAAACCACTAACAGTAAACACACACTCGCGCGCGCGCTTGTTTTGTTCAAGGAACCTTCTGTTTGAGTGTTAACGTAACTTCGGTACAGCAATTTTACAATTCGCGTATTTCGATGATAGTTGATGTCTGTATTTGAACACACAGTAGGGGAAAGGGGGTAGCCCCGGCCATTTTTTTTGTTTGACAGTTTGACTGTGGTTAGTAACAAACATAAAAAACTACACTTAAATAATCTGCTGGATTTATAGCCACACACGCCTCATGAGCCCAGTCTTTACATGTATTGCACTGGATCCATTCCTCCTCAAACGATTCTCCGCATATTATGCATTCTGCTTCCTGATCGTGAGAACGTGGTTCAGGTGTAGGATTTTCCTTATTCGATAGGCTCTTAACATTTTTTGGTGGTCTTTGGCAGCTTTCTAGAATTTCTGGTCTTCTTTTTCAACTAATTTTTAAACGTTGATGACGTCAAAATCTTACTTTTCTGGGTGTGTCGCTAACATCTTCTGTTGCCCAGATATTTACATAGGTAAAGCAGTCCCGTTACCGGCCTGTGGTGGCCCAGAGGGTTCCAGGAAGTTAAGGTTCCCAGATTTCGTGACAACGGCACAGGATGGTGGTAAAGTTGTCAGCCTTACGCACCGGCCGCCTTTACCCCGAGGAAATGCTCCTGGTATTAATTTCTGTTAGAGGCTGAGTCGACCCCAGGGCCATAGTGCAATCGGAAGGATTTTATGTCAATGAAAAATTCCAATGACACCAGCTGGGATCGAACCAGTGACCTTCCGATTTGTAGCACAGCACCTTAACCACTGTGCCACCGCGGTCCCCCCAGATATTTACATTAATTTAAAATAAAAAAAAGCGGATAAGGTCAGCAGTGCATCGATGATTTTTATCAACCAGAGAGTGAAGTATCAGTGTCGTATCAAGAACCAGAAAAATGGCGTAACCTATGTTTCGATTATCTCGCCGTTTGTGTTGGAGAAGTTGGGTCAACCTTTTTGCAATGAGAGCTTCTTAGAAGCAGGATCCCTGCAAGAACAGATGCCTGTAAGCACAGCGATTTTGGTTGACAAGTGCTGCCAGTTTTTCTCGTCCTTCAAGCCTCTGCTGTTGGCGCCTGTAATTATGCTTGTCCCCCATCGCCGTTAATCGACCAGCGTGCTGAAAGCTCCGCCACTGATATTTGTGCAAAAGATAATGTTTGTGGGCATTCCAGGCATCTACTTAACGTTTTCTTTTCCGGTATTTCGTATATTTGCCGTCGTGTGTAAACAAGACATACTTCACAAATATTTTTCTTGTCCGTCCACATGCCACGTGATACACAAATGCTAATGTGTAGGGCAGGCTAGTGGCTCTAAATGTAAACTGCAAATATGGAAAACTTTGCTGCCTGTCATTTCAGAATCTGACAGGTGTGTGTGTATATGTATATATATAAAACCGATTAGTTTGGCCATAAAATGTGTGTCCACAGTCGAATGAAAGAAAACAAAATGGAGACGTTTGAGACCAAATGTTGAGGAGAATATTTTAACATTAGAAAGAGATGAGACATGCACCGTGCATGGGGCGGTGAGGAGTGCACACAAAATAACTAAGTCCATGGGGCAGATTCCTTCTTGAGAAACTAACAGGTCCTCAGCTAGTGAAGAAATTCCCTGCATTTTATCAACCCGAGGGTTCATTTCTGCACTCGCAGGAGCCTGCCACTTGTCTCTGTCTGCAGCCAGATCAGTCCAGTCCAGGCCTTCCAATCCTTCTTCGTGAAGATCCATTCTAATATAATCCATCTACGCTTAGATCGTCCATGTAGTCTCTTTCCCTTAGGACTCCCCACTAAACCCCTGTGTACACCTCTTCTATCACCCATATGTGCCACTGCCCTGTCCATCTCATTCTTTTTCGGTGTCCTCTCTGCAGCCAAGTTGTTACAGCTGACTTTATATCTGTGTCAATTGTAAACCATCTACTAGTCAGATGCTTTGCAAAGGGTCCAAAGTGATGGCAGTGACTGGGTCCCTTTTTACAAACTATACTTGTGACTGGTTATAACCCTACAGCTGGGGTTTAAAGGTCATCCTTCCTACAATTGTGTCCAGTGATCTCCATCATCCCCTTTGAGTGATAGGAAGCATCTGACTGGCAAGCAATTTGCAACAGACACAGACGTGAAGCAAGCTGTCACCTCCAGCTTACAAACACTTGACAGTGGTTTCTTCTATGCCCTGATACAAGCCCTGGTGCCAGGGTGGAGAGGTGCTGAAAGGTTATTGGTGACTATGTGGAGGTATGGTGTGTACCATGTGCGACACGTGTACATCAAAGTCAGGAAGAGTTGTCAGTATCATCGTGTTTGTTGTCATGTTTTAGGAAACTTCTTTGTATGATGAAAGCGTATGCCATTAAATAGTCAAATATTTCATCTAACACACCTATCCATTTATTACAATATAGCTACATTTTTGGGGGCTCTTACTTGGACCGTCATTAGGCTACCTTTTAAAAAATCATTATGATATAAATGTATTTAAGTCAGCACTGAAAGTTTATCTTTTAGCTGACTCCGTCTTTTCACTAGAAGAATTTTTTTGATCTGATAGGTGATAAGTAAGGCACACATTTATGGATGCAAATACCCTTTTACATTTGTGATATGTGAGATACAATTTTCTTACATGTTTACTATAAAGAGCTGTATGAACCGTGCATTTTTATATTTGTATAGTATTATATTGCATTTTTACCATGATGTGTTTGACATCCTTGTATTGTAAATTATGTTTGGAGTATCAATAAATTCTGCTTTCATTCCACTGGATTTGAAGAGGAAAAGGGACATGCAGTACACAGCAGTTATATTGGACTATGTACTGAGGAAAGCAAACACCTTAATACTTTCTTCATGGTTATGTCTGTCTGTCTGTCTGTCTTGTGACTTTCCTCACAGTAGTATCATGGCACAACTTCATAATGCTAACCTGTAGTTCTCAATTTAGTTTGTAGACCACATGAAACGTGTTCATGTCGCAATAAATATCTACTGTAACAATAGAACTGCAGGGGGAGCTTATGGAATGTCACGAGATATGTTTTCCAGAGTCTTTGGTTGGATGTAAAATGAGGCTTTATTTGTAGAAGTGAGACCAGTCCTGCTGTAGATGGAAACTAACATTTGAATGGATTTCAACTTAATTGGCTGTGATGTGTACTGCATATAACTTGGGCTGTTATAGACAGAGTGATATGTATGTGGGTTTGATAAAAGGTGGAGAATTTTATGACAAACTGAGTGAGTAATATGTCAAGAAGAAGTCATCTCCGTGGCGTTACTTGCCAGTGTATTTAGGCTTTCATAACAGGTGAAAGGGTTTTAATAGGTCTGTGTGGAAACCATTATTTTGTTTGTTATTATTTAGTGGGTCCTCATTATGGAATTTGCTTTATGTCACCATTCTGACATCTAAAATTTTGAGGTGGTTTCTAGATATATGTAAAATCTGTGCACAGCTGGGCATGAACATAAGCTTGGGGATTGGCAGGTGTTCAAGTTAAGTGTGAGGCTGTTCTTTGCTCTTGTTTTTAAGCTTTCACCGTGTTCTAAATGTAATTTGTTCCTTTTTGGGTAATTCCCCAGTGTCTGAGTTCTAATTGCCGATGTTTTGGAACTCCCTATCGGTTCCATCTTTGTAGGCAGGTGAATGAAGTATACTTCATTCACCTGCCTATGAAGATGGAACCAATAGTGAGCTCCGAAACGTCGGCAGTTAGAACTCAGACACTGGGGAATTACCCAAAAAGGAACAAATTACACTTGCCTTTGCTATTTACTGTCAGTCCCTGCTGGCCAAACTGTACACATAGAAGAGATATGAAGATATGCTGCTTATTTGCATAAGTATAATAAATACTGTTGGAAAGTGCATGGAGATTTGAGAGGCAGCTGTTCCACTCTGCCTGCTGCTTGGTTACGCAAAATTGTTCTGCTTCTTACGTAAAAAGGACAGACACACAAGTAGTTGTCCCTGTGATGAGGCAGAATGGCCACATTGTAGGCAGTTTCTTCCTGAATAAAGAGCATTATAAATGATTCACTTCTGGATGCACTGAAAATAGTAGTACTCCCACCACCCTTTAAGCTTTGATTAGTGAAAATGTTATCAAGTGAAATGGAGAAGGTTTGTAGTATGTGCAAGAGAATTGTCTATGAGTCAGCAGAACAGAGGTAGAAGGAATCTTCGAGAGTCCTCTTACAGAACACCATACAATGGACAGGGATTTTGTTGAAGTCATAGAAGTGTCTGAGAAGATGGTATAGGAAACAGAATTATTGTTGTCAGCTATCTGGGCTACCACAAATTTCCCAACAATAGGCAACTGTTCGAGCAAATACCTGAAACCATGATTGGGTGCCATATGTCACTGAAAATATGTCTGCTTCATTCTTACTTGGATATCTTGCCAAAAAAAGCCATGGAGACATCAGTGTTGAGCATGATGAAATGTTTTACCAGGATGCTTCTACCAGGGGAAATGGAATCCAGGTATGCTGAATGAATACTTCTGATACATACAGGAGGAAATTATACGGAAAATGTTTCAGCATGTGTAATGGATAGGCTTATTTTCCATTCCTTTTATGAAAGGTAAAGGCTGTCCTGTAACATGTCAAGCAGGCATTGAGGGAATGTAGGTGCATAGCTCTACCCATGGGAAAAAGGATTCTTCTCAGACACCCTTGACGATGAAGGTAGTGTTTTCCTTCAGAGAATAGGAAGCTGATTACATAGTAATGCGGGGTCATATTTCAGAAGCACGGAGTCCTGAAGGGTACTGTCATCAGAGATGTGATGTGATGTAGGTTGGTAGACGTGTACCAGCATTTTTCAGGAGTCTGCTGCCACTCTTGGTTGTAAGAGAAAGGCAGGGGCAGTGGGTTCCTCTGAAGCATTGGTACCCATTTACCAAACTACATAGCATCCTATTGTCCCTATTGTCTTAAAAGGGGACAACCCACAAAACATCAACTTTACAGGAGAAGCAAAAAACATATTTTTAAGAAAACTTCCTTTTTATCACATATGAACTATATGAGATAAAAAAGTGATAATGATAATATTATTTTGATAGCTTATCTAGGTTCTTGAAAATCGGTTTATTGCATCCCATGTAAAATTAATAGTTTGTGTTTTGTTTCCTTTTTACAACTTAGGGACGATATCCCAGAAGACTTATTTTAAAATTATCTGCTATGAAAACTTCAGATCTTTCATTTTCTTGAGAGTGTTTAACTTTTAGGGATGGATTTCATCTTACAGAAAGAGAAGGACCTGGAGTTGACAGCTCGCATTGGAAAGGAGTTGCTGTCTCACAACCAGAAGTTGGAAACGAATGTTGCTGCACTTGAAGCAGAACTGAAACAAGCCACTGAAAAGCTCACACAACTTAACCATGAATTGGCAAAGAAGACTGAGCTTATTCAGATCCTCACAAATGATGTGGATGAGTCCGGTTCAGAGTCAGGTGGATATATATGCATGCTGTAACTCTTAGCTGTAGAAGATTGAATAGTTTATTAATTAAATAATGTAATAAAATATAGTTTGACGTGGCATTATTTAATTAATAGAAAAAAACACAATGGGGTTGCCTTGCCTTACTTAAAATTTTTTGAATGATTTGTTGTGGATGTGCTATAAATTCTTAAATTGAGTCATACCACTGTGATAATTACAATAATAAAAGTTACAATGTGTGCAATGTATCTGCAATGGTGAGGGTAGTCAAATTCCATATTACAGCACTGATTTTACGTACAGACAGAGTTACGTTCATGTACCTCTGTGCTGGTCTTTGTGAATAACTTATGTCATGGTATTCCTTTGAAATCCACTAATGATTGTGATTTCTTCCCAGTTTTTGAAAGAATTGAGACTTTTCTTCCATAAGATGAATGTTTTGTTTTAGTGAATTCATGCAATTGGTCATTACCTTTCAGTACAGAAAAGACTATAAAATAACACATTACTTGCCCTTCACACTGTCAGTATCTAGAAGTGTATAGCATTGAATGGTAGGATGATTGATGAATAATGGATTGGACAGGATTTTTAAGAACGCTGTTATCACCTAATCCCAGCAGTCATGCGAAGGGACTGAGTAAAACAATAATAAACCCCATGATAGCTGAGATTAAAACTGAACACCTAATGGAACACAAGTCTAGAGCATTACTTCTGCACTAATTTGCTCATTCCTTGCCCACACTTGTACTTAAACGTAAATGTCATAAAGTCCCTGGTGATGGAGTGTAACTTAGTGTGTAAAAATAAAATATATTGTTTTGTCAACCAAAAAACACAGAATGTAAGCCTGCCATCTATTGGTATCACTGTGTAATTGTAGCAGACTCTAACAGTAACTGCAATCCACACAACATACTGTTTTGACAGAGCAGCCTTACATTCTTCACAGATGATGCTGCTTGCAGGCAACTGAAGTATAAGTGTCTTAGACAGCAATGCACAAATCCCTGGTGCTTAGTTGCCTGGTTACTAATTTTTATATGGTGTCACCTAATATTTGTGAGTCCTTAATTTTCAACTTGCTTCTTGTCCCCGTTTTGGCATATAAAGTTTTGAGATGGCTTCTTGGTTTTGGGAAAATTTATGGACATTGCTCTTGTATGCATCATTATGCTAGACGGTCTGTGTGTGTATTTTTATGGTTTATCCTCAGAATAGTGGTTGTATTTAATCACTTCTCAAGGTTTAGTAGTGGAAATGAACATAGATCTTAATTTTATCCTTGCATAGTTTGTGTAGCATGAGAGGTTAAATAAAATTTCACTGGACTTACCAGTTAAGATGAAATTTAAATTTATTCTGTATATATAAATTCAGGTATATTGACTAAGGACATGACTGATATCTAGCAGGATGGAGCACCTGTAATTGTGTTGAACTGAAGTATAAACTATTATTTGGCTAAAAACATTCCATCTTAATAAATACTGTCATAATTTCTTGTAGTTTTGGCTGTATTGCTGTGCAATGTACTGTGATTAGAGTGCAGTCGTGTTGTATCTCATAACATTTACACATTCAGGCACTCCTTCAAACCTGCGCTGTATCAACTTGGATCTCATGCAGCGTAAAATTGCATCCTTGGAAGAGGAAAATAGGCAGCTACGTTCTGAAGCAAGTCAACTTACGATTGATACTGAGGCCTGTGAGATTGCAGAACAGAGACTGGTACAAGACTTTGCAGCACAACTTGGTAAGCATTTAACATTCTGCCAGCTTGCATATTCTGTTTCATGTGTTATTTTCTACTTGGTGTCCGTAATCATGATTTCTCATTTGGTCAGAAACTTGCCCACCAAGTGACTGACAGAGTGGCTGACATTAGGCATTAGTCATTTACTGTTGTTGACTAGGATTTCGGGTATATGCAAGTTATATGTCTGTAAATGCATTGTATGTGTAAAAAAGTTTTGAAATACAAGGACAAGATAACATATGTAGAGACATGAGTACACACAAGTACCATAAAGCTGTCTTTTGTTACAAAATCAGAAAAGTAGCCTTAGAGCGGTGTCTTAATGGTCTCTGCGTGGTTGAACATATATGTATATATTTTACCTTGATTCTTTTTTTTTCAGCCACAGCCAACATGGAGGTTGATGGCTTGGCAGATGAACTGCATCGTCAGAAAGAGGAATGTCTTAAACAACGTGAAGAACTTGCCAATCTGGGTAGCAAATTACAGTACGCAGAATCTCAGATTAATAAGGTTGGTAATATGGTCTGAGAAAATTTGGCTCATATGTTAGAACTGAGTTCAAATGCAAATATTTAATGTGAGCTTAAAAATTTTCATGTCTTCATGTTTTGAAACCACATACTCCACACAGCATATGTAACTGTTACAGTGTGTAGAATACAAATAGCTTGCTTATTTAGGGCTTTCGTTTAAGTGGAAACAGAAAAATCTGTTCGTTGGCTCTCACTGACAACTGTTGAAGGACTCACGTGACATATATTTAAAGGCCATTTTGTCCCTTAAAATGAATTGCACTGAATGAAACTTGAGCATAATAAGTGCTTGTGCATTTAATATTTTATAAAAATATGTGAATGGAATGGAATGTTGTAGTCCTGTAAGTGTATTAGAGAGAGATGGGCAAGATGAATGATGAAAATATGATCTCTATTCTTAACACAAGTGAAAATGGAGTAATAATGGTTGATGGCCTTGATAATAGCTGTCTACTGTTGATTACAGCTGACAGCAGAGAATGAGGAATTGACATCAAACCTACACATCACACGAGAAAATCAGGGACAATTAGCTGGTGAATTGGCAGACTTGAAAGATCGATATGCTGAAGTATTGAGTTTGCTTCGTGATACACAAGAACAGTTGCGTAGACAGCGTAGAAAGGGCATGCCGCAAGTGCGTGGTGGGCTCTTCTCTTCATTAGGCTGTGCTACCAATCCAGACTCTTTAGCATCAGAATTGGAAATTTCTCTGTATTCAGAACTGAGTCTAGATTCTGGCATTGGTGCTGACCATAGAGATAGAGAGTAAGTATGTATTGTACCACTATCATAATTTCTTTATCTGAGAAATGTTGTTTATTAGACAGGGTGTGTCAATAATGTTGCCTGTATGTGCATCACTACTAGATAAGAGGCTATCAGATTCAGTTATTGTAGGTGTTAGAGTGTTAAAATTTGTCAAAACAAGGTAGAAAATATTTTAAGACTGCTGCTCTAATTTGTAAACACAAGGCAACAGATTAGTGTTTTAATCAAGGAAGGAGTACTTACATGTGTACAACTGTTGTTACCATGACAGCACCTCCTAACTCCATATATACTGCCTTTAATTAACATATTTGTGTAGGACTTATGTCAGGTTTGTCATATGCACACATAGCCTGTGGCGATGCCACACACCTGGCACTACAGTAGCACACGAATCATACACATTGTTACAATAGTAAACTGTGAATTACGTTACGAATTTCAGACACGGTAGGTTAGTTGAGTTGTCTGATGAATGATCACGCACCTAAGTCCTGTTTCAACTATGTTTGTCCCATGTACATCATTTTATGGCTCTTTATTCAAAATTCCATTTAGGGATGAATGAATAGTGACAAAGCAATGCTTAATTATATGTTCTGTAATTCTTAAGTAAATATATGAGTAAGAAACTGTCATTATCTTTTACCAGGCCATACTTCAAGAAGGTGTTTGAAACTGTTCGCTGCGCATCTCGAACATCATCGAGCAGTGCTGCAAGTAGTCCTGTTCATCACCTGTATCATCCTAGCCATTCAGTATATCTTCCATCTGGAGCTGGTAGCTCAGCGATGCAGACCACTGCTACATTGTCATCAAGTCGACCTCGCATGAGTGCTTTCATGTCGGTATCTTCAGGAGGACCCAGTGTGGGGGTACCACATTCTTTGCGGCCAAACAATAGGGTTGGAGGTGGTTCTATATATAGCAGTTCCTTGAGTTTCCCGAGCATAGACTCTCAGCACAGTGACTCAGAATTTTCAGTCATCACAGACACAAGTGATGATTCCTATCCGTGAGTATGGAATTGTTTGATACATTTTACTGTTACATTTATTGTCGCTGTTCGTGTACAGACTGAGTATGTTAGAGCAGAACTGACATGATTCATTCTTTTGTGGAGGTAAAAGATAAATTATTGGCACTACAGTCCAGAATGTGCTTTGGCATTTGTGTGGTGGTATAACTCCAGCCCTTCTTATCCTTCAGTCTTGGAGAGAGATGGGAGCCTGAATAGCCTAGTCAGTAGCCTGACTAGGCTACAGGCTGTTGGACAGTCTGGGGTTTGAATCCTGTTAGGGGCAAGAGATTTTTCTGTTTACCGAATCATTCAGGTGTGGGCCGGGTAGTGTAGTCGGTGCACTCCCCCTATGGGCCGTACACCCTGTACAGAGCCTCAGTGCCTATACAAAGGTGCACTTTACCTTACCTTAGATCATCCAGGTGGCCTTTAGAGCCTACTCAGCCTTCTGTTAAGTGGCTACCAAGTTTCTTTCTTAGGGTAAAACAGCTGGGATGTAATGTCTATTAACATTAATTTCATGCCAAGGTTAAGAGTGAGTGGAGTGATACTACTCTTTCACCTATTTGCCTTCATGGCATGGACAGGGACAACTTTGCCTGTTTACATTTACCTCGTAGATAAGTATGAGTGGTTAGCATCACATCCTGGGCAGTTTACCTCCAAGAAAGAAGCTGCAGGAATGCTATAGGGGCTGAACTATCCCCTCAGCCAGTCTTGGATGTGGTGGTAAATAGAAAATCTCCACTATCAGAAATCAGACCCTGATTTTCTGATGTGCTTAGAGTTCTAGCAGCAACATTCAGCTTACACACATGAACAAGAAGAATAATGCACAGTTCTTTTGTCACTTCTTAGAAAATTTTCCAGGAAGAAATTTTAATGTCCACAACATCTTACATTACATTATGTTTTTTCGCTTTAATTGTTTTGGTAAATGTAAGTTTATGCCGTGACATTGTTATAATAATAACAGAATTGTTTTCTAATATGGTACTGTTTGCTGCATTTCTTGCTACTTCCTTTCATCCCCCTCCTTCAGCAAGCAGCATCATTTCTGCAGTTAGTCACTGCCTTCCGAACACGGAGGCCTGGTTCAATCCCAGGCCAGTCCATGTGGGATTTGTGGTGGACCGAGTGGCAATGAGACAGGTTTATCTTCAAGTACTTCAGTTTCCCACCATCATTATCATCCCACCAGTGCTCCATGTCCATTTATTTATATATCACTGATTTATTACAATTGAGATACATTGAAAGCATCAGTAAACAATGCAATGAAAGAGATTATTTCCCTCTTGTATGGGTCAATGGCTGAGAGATATCAAATGTGCCATATTTTCTCATGGTCCTTCTTTTTATTTTATTGCCAGCCATTTCCTCTAGCTGAACTGTAATCTTCATTGTCCTGGAAGTATGTTTCTGTTAAAATTTAATTCTACTGCCCTTCCTAGTATCCTTATTGTAGACATTTCTGTGACATGGCCCAACCAATGTAATTATTTTCCTTCCAACTCTTGTTAGTACCTCTCTCTGGTAATTTCATTTCTCATCTTACTGTGTTGCATGCAGAGGGGGGCAAAATCAATGACAGTGACTGACCTGATTTGTCTAACCGGATGAGTGAGAGAGAGAATGCCGTACCAGTTAAAACAGCATTGTAAAATAAGAATCAGTTTCTCAATGACTCTTTGTCTCTTCAGCCTTACAGTGCACTCATACTCCTTATATATCTCTCTTCCTGCATTATTGCTACTAGTATTGACGGTGATTAACTAAATGAACCATATACATTCACCCTTGCAGTAGCGTAATGCTGTACACTCTGGAAGACCAGTACTGGCATGTCAGAGGAATCTGCTACCTCCCTTCTACAGGGTAGAAGAGAATACACACAACACTCATCTATCATATTACATGGCATCACATTCCAGAAGCCTGTAATCATGATACTCTCATGTATATGTCATATCTTGTCTCAAATATTGCTCATTGTCTAATATGTATCGAACATGTACAGTATTTCAGGATTTCCCATTTTCAGGATTAATTTTAAATGCAAGATGTTATCGGTCAGTATAGTGACAACTGAAGATGGAAGTCCAGCCGAAACCCAGAAGTTCTGCACATTAAACTGATGTCAGACAATGAAGAATGTCTGGTATAATTGCTGTGTAACAAGCCTGTCATTGCCACATACCTTTGAAAAGCAATATTGTGTGTCATATATTCCACGATGTGTAAAACTGTAGAAGCTGTATCTTCATTTCTGCAGAGGAGGAGCACGGACTGGAGTGCCTGGAGTTCCAGGTGCAGCTGATCTTGAGGCAGCCTTACGTCGTCTCACTCCTGCAGAGGTTCTGGCCCGACGGGCCGCACTGGGCGCTGGCCTTACTTATACAGGCTACGATTATCCTGAAGGACCTCAAACTCCTCCCAACTATCTTCCATATGGTTGTCGCACACCAGACAGTATCATGTCTACGGGTAGCAGTGGGCTTAGTGGTTTCAGTGGGAACACTACAGGCAGTTGGAAAATTCCGGAAAAATTACAAGTATGTTATCGTGTCCATGTCCTTGAACATTTTAAGTAGAAAGAATATTTATGTCCCATTTGTCAGCTTTTGTATGTCTGTGCAAACCAAGATGTCAGTAATTTACTTCTTACCTTACAGTGTATATTCACTGAACTGGTGTACAGTTCTTGTTTAACCTTTTGACGCCTAACGACGACTATAGTGGTTGTACCGCACCGCTAACCCCTAAATGTTGCATTTTATATATTTATTCAACATATGTAGGTACTGAATATTTTAAACATGGTATATACTCTCCGTTTTTTCCTCTTTAAAATGCAGTTTGTTTCATAATTCTAACTTATTTGGTTCCTGTATTATTCACATTTGATATACAGGGTGTGCTAAAATTAAAAAATAATTCTGGCGTCAAAAGGTTAATGACCTCCTGCAGATGTGCACCATACAGTTCCTGTATAATGACCTATAGATGTTCTCCATATGGTTCTTGTATAGTGGCCTCCTGAAGATGTGCTTCATGTGGCTCTTGTTTAATGACCTTGTGAAGATGTGCCCCATATGGATTTTTTATAATGACCTCCAGAATATGTGCTCCATATGTTTCTTGTATAATGACTTCGTGAAGATATGCCATGTGTGGTTTTTCTGTAATGACCTGAATGTATGCTGCGTATAATGAGCTCCTGAAGATGTCTACATATGGTTCTTGTATAATGACCTCCTGAAGATGTGCTCCATATGGTTCTTGTTTAATGGTCTAGTGAAGATGTGCCCCATATGGATTCTGTACAAAGACCTCCTGAAGATGTGCTCCATATTGTTCTTGTATAATGACCTCCTGAAAATGTGCTCCATATGGTTCTTATTTAATGATCTTGTGAAGATGTGCCCCATATTGATTCTTTATAAAGACCTCCTGAATATGTGCTTCATATAGTTCTTGTATAATGACATCCTGAAGATGTGCTGCGTATGGTTTTTCTATATTAACCTCCTGAAGATGTACTCGATATTACTGCAGCATTTGTAACTGACTCCATGTAGCAGAATGCTTCTTGGGAAGCTAACAGTTCCTCATCTAGTCAAAAAACTCCATGTAATCTATTGAACATGAAACAAACTGATAGTAATGTAATTTAATGACATATTTATATGTGTGATTTGTATTAGTACAGGTTTAATATTTGTTAAATTTGCATGATTTACCTTTAAGTTTCACCCCATCATGTTTGTAACTGTTAACATGTGAGTATAGAGAAATATTTCATACAGAATGTGTATGTATATGATCAGCCCCATATGTTATCACATGTTCACAACTTCTTTGTCATTAATTATTGTTGTAAACATAAATTTTGCATTGCCACCATATTAGTTTGCATTCTGTAAATTAAATTACTTAAACAAATTACATATTTTTCAAAGATTTATCATCACACAAACTTCCAACATCTTCTGCCAGTTGTGGTTTTAGTGTAGTTCCAACCTCTGAAGTTCACAGGATTGCCATGTTGATATTATGTAAGGTACAAGAATTAGGTGGCCTCTGGTGACATTATATGAATGGTAAGTTTAATTAAAATATGTTAATTGGCTCAAAATGCATGTGGTTAACAAATTTACTGACATGTGGATAGAGAAGGGGATGATGGATGATACAGCCGTGTTGGATGTGAACAAAGAAATCATTCATATCTGATACTGACAACCCTGTCAATTAGAGTCCAGTGTTGTATCCTGAGACTGCCAGGCCCCCCATAAGGTGAAATATTTGCTTACCAGGTGTCATTACATCATTACCAGATATTGCTGGCGTCTAGCTGATGAGGACAATGAAGTTTGTATTCACATGGCAGGTTGTATACGTCCCAACTCCACTGCATTCGTTTGTTTGTATTTCATTCATGCTTTTTTTTTTTTGGCATGCTTGTACTATTTTAAGATGAATGACTGAAATGTTGTGCTGTATTTCACAGTCTCTTTGTCACATTTCACTGCATTATAAAAACTGACATTGTCCCAAGTTAACTTCATAAGTGCTTATTTGATGCCTGTAAAAGAATCTAACCATTAGGTTCAAGAATATACTTTGTATCTCCAGATTGTAAAACCATTAGAAGGATCACTGACATTGGCCACCTGGTCTCAACTGGCAACACCCACGCTCGGTGGACTTCTTGATGAGAGGCCTGGAGTAAAGATCCGTGGTGGACTCCAGCTGGAAGATTTGGGTCTTGAACTGTACACGCTTTCAGATCTGGAGGAGGATGAGGAGAATGTTAACCCTGGCAAGGGCTTTCAGAGCACAGGCTCTGTGTACACTTACACTACTAGCACGGTGCTCCATCCCGATGACAACACAAGTGTTACACACAGGTCAGTACTGAATATATGACACTTCCACAAATTATTTTTGTACCATTTACTCTCAGTTAAATTTTATATATATATATATATATGTGTGTGTGTGTTTGATGCTTAATTTTCTTTAAATTTATCATGTTAAATGTTGTGAGGAACCAGGAGCACTGTAGGGTGACCAGGCTATGGGCTGGACAACCAAGAAAGTTGGTTTGATGCCTGGAAGGGGCCATGGATCAAAGTGTCTAGACTAGCTAGAGGGCCCAATCATCATACTCTTAAGTAGGTACCAGGGTCACTTTCCCTGGGAGTAGGACATTCGGGGTGTAGAGCTGACTCCCGACACTCATCTAATACCTAGATTAAGAATGAGTACAGCTGTACCTCCACCACCATATGCCTTTGTGGTGTGTACAGGATATTCATCATCCACAGCAATCTGTACAGTTTTTGATGTTTTGCTGACCGTGCATCTCAGTATAATCTTAGTAATTGACCAACTTATTGCACAAATTCTTGTTTTATAATAAGTTTGTTTTAAACAAGAATTTGTGCATTAAGTTGCCCAGGTACTAAGATTAACCTGTACAGTATAGTCCTTCCACTTTTTTTTTTTAAGTGGGAGAGGAATCATCTTTTACCTCATTGTGTCAACATGGTCTTTCTCGCTGAGTCTCCATAGTTTTATAAATTCTGTTGTTTGTTGAGTTTGCAGTGCTGTTATAGTTTCATTATTTCTGTTACAGTCTGAAAGCATTTGTCCCACAGTTGTAATGGAGCACATTTCTACACATAACAATTTTCTCTCTGTTTCTTATTGTTCATATTTACTTGCCTTAAGATAATGTTGATTTAACAAACATCTTATAAATCACTGTTCTTGTGCACATAAAAGTTAATGGTGGTTTGAGGATCTGATTTATAGTTACTGTTATTTTGACAAAATGAAGTCAGTAATAAGTGTAAATTAATAACATACTGACTGCAGTGTCTCCTTAGTGCTGAGCTGTGCTTTAGAAGCATGTACAGTACTCACTCAGCTTAGAAGGAAATTCTGAGTCTTCCATGGAAAACGGAAGTTTGTTACCATATTCACAAGAGCCAGTTGAATTCATTCGTCACCTTCATACCATATTTCTTTAGTTCAATTTCAGTAGTATCCTTCCATCTATGCCCTGGCCTTCAATGGCATATCTTGTGTTTCAAGTTTCCTGGCTTGAATTTTGTATACCTTTTTCATCTCACCTATGCATGCTACATGCGCCACCCATCATATTTTACTTGCCCTGAGAATCCTGATGCAGTGGATAAGAATGAAATCATAAAATTGCTAATTGTGCAGCTTTCTTTACCCTTTAGTCACTTCCACCATCTTGGGCCCAGATGTTCTCTTCATCATGCTGATGTTGAACACCCAAACTCTGCTTATTCCATAATCATGGTGAAATGTCAAATTTTTTCATACTCCTAAAATTAGCAGGTGAATTCATGATGGTATTTACAGCATATTATTAGGAACTGAACAATAGTATTATCATACTAGTGCGAATTTCATCACATATGTATATCTAACCAAGTTTTTCTTGTGCAGTCTTCGTGGGAGTCAGATGTGCACAGTGGCAAACTCAAGACAACCAACAGCCCCCCAGACACCTGTTGGCATGAGCCGGCGTGGTTCAACCACAACTTTCTCGACCACATTAGGCCTAGCCAAAATGCTCAATGAGCGAGGTATCAAGGCTGTAACTCCATCGGCAGTAGCTACTCCATGTGGTGACAGAAGTTTCAGCCCTACTGCCACCCCATGTAACAGCCCGGATGGTACCCCACCATCTTCCCCACCGCCATCACCACCTCCATACAACCCTCTTAAATTCCCAGGTATGTGTTGTCTTAAAATGTGTATTGGAATTATTGTACAGTTTTGTTATTCTGAAGTCAGTTGCAGAAACATTGTAATTAAAATTTTTGTTACTCCCAAATTATGTATTATTTGTTGGCAGGTTTCTTGACCAGTGGTGCAGATCTTCTAAGGCGAACACTCACAGGAGACAGTGAATACCAAGGAACAAAGAAACACAGCAAGAGCAAACGCAGCAAAATGGCTTTGTCTCGTTCTGAGAGAAAGGTGAACCTGGCCTGTATACAATTTGGGTTTCCTTTTTGTTACACACACATGTCCTGTATTCTGTAGAATATCCTGTACATATTTTTCTTTAAAAAAAATGGTAGCCTCCTGTTGCCACTGCTCTCGTTCAAGGAACATAAATGCTATGAACAGGGTAATGTTCATCAGTAAATGCTGGTTAACAAGGAATGTATCTGTAATTTGATGCCACTAATCTATCTACACAAATCTTGAGTGCTTGTTAGTAAATCACAAAAAGTTACTCCCACACTTGATGTAGAAACACTGTATGTAAATACTTGAAGTAGTAAAGATTAATTAGTGTTAATGATTACCTGTTCACAAGCTTCGATTCTTCAATAGTAATTGGGTAATGCACAATACTGTAATGGTTAATACACATTTCCGTAGCTTGCCTTTAACACAGTCCGCTGCTCTAGATTTTCAACTAATAATTCCCTGTGAATTAATATAGTTGCCCTTGTCAGAAATAGTACACACACTTGATTGCAATTGCAAGTTCCTTCTAAACTGATTTGAAACAAGGGAATGAACTACTGCCCTTTGCAGTTAGCATACACACATCTATCAATATACAAGGTTCTTCAAGCACACGTCTCTCCCTATGAGATTCAAGTTACACACACCTTATTGTGATTTCACTGCCCTATGTAGTCCTTAGTTCATAATCCTTTGTAATGCATCACAAGCTACACACACTGCCGCATCCTGCAGACTTAGACTTCCTCTGAGTACTTGTACATCTTACGTGGCGAGGAGCTAGCTGGTAACTTGACTAATTACACTGACGATATTGACACCACAATTCCTGATGATTGTTGCACTGTAATGTACCCTATGTACAGGTTTAGTTAGTATGGTT
>Ga0123357_10003572_pt1 | contig 17904 bp, 6 predicted proteins | sample TergutEmb28metaG_FD_89873 | JGI IMG/M metagenome (GOLD analysis project Ga0123357, IMG submission 89873) | Embiratermes neotenicus P4 segment gut microbial communities from Petit-Saut dam, French Guiana - Emb289 P4 | ecosystem: Host-associated > Arthropoda: Insects > Digestive system > Gut ... | reverse complement strand
TGGTTGTTTGTTTTTTCCGCCATACTTCATTGATAATATTATTTTTGAGACTATTTCTTTGTTTTTCTAATCTTTAGTGTTTATTTATTTTTTTTTTTTTTTTTTTTTGGCAAGGCCACTGATTTCTTAATCCGAAATGTTGGTACTCAGCTGCCAGGCTACACGATGTCATATCCCGCAACCACACGATGGAATTTCTACCGCGTTTGAAACATGAAACCAAGTAATGTGTAAGTTATTCAGTAATTAAATTCCACGGCGAAATTAATGGAACGGCGTTATTCATCAGAAGCCAATAATCGCTTGGCTAATGTAGAAATTTCTTGCCTTTACGGAAACCTGTTGTTTAATTACTGTACTCGAGGCGCGCCACTGATCCTAACGTGAGCCAGATAAATCGAGTCCGCACCCTCACGCCCTGTTTTTCTAAGTGTAGCGTCCTGCTGTATACGCCTGGATCTCCAAAATGGTCTATACCCTGCCGAGTTTCTGACAAAAATTTTGTATTCATTTGCCCCTTTCATGCTATAACTCCTGCCCATTTCATCTGTTCTCATATCCCGTGAATTAGCTTCTTCATTGCACGTCTCTCTCCTGCCTCCCATTACTTCCTGTCTCTTGGTTCCAAACATTTTTTCTTAACCCCACGTGGCACAACATCTTTGCCTTCTCACAGAATTTCATAGTCATAAGCCTATTAAACAAAGTACTTTTTTTTCTGTTTCATGTGGACACCAACTTCAGTTGGAAAACTGTTTATTGTCTCCCAGAACGTTGCAGGGACCTAGTTAAACCCCACAATCGATTTGGTCCAACAGAAGTTTGTGTGCAGCATTCACTCACTGCCTTGGATGACCTACGAGGACGTATTACTGCGGTTATGGGGCATCCCGTTGACACCGCGTATGGGCCATTGTTACCCATTAGTTTAGTGGCTTCATAAAGAAAAGCTTACAGATTTACCGTCCTTTTGTGGCATAACTAGCTGTAATCTGCAGGGCCGTATTCTCACAGGTAGCCTGTACCCACGGGTCGAGTATTGCATGGCCTGGCGGCGTTAATTGGTTCTATGTGACTACAGAATTGGCTGGCACTTCCACTGAATTGTAAGGCCGTGGTTATTGACATAACGGTGCGATGGTGACATAACGACTTCTCATTCAGACATTTTGCCGTCGTAGACGGGTGGGAGGAATTGAGAAAACCTACATTCCTCTCAGACGGTATCCAAGCCAAGATTTGAACTCTGGACCTCCCGAATACGAATCAGGCGTTCTGACCACTCGATCTTCTGACGCCTGCTGTCGACAAACCAAAATTTAAACCCAAAATTTTGCCCCCCCCCCCTCCCCCCGGGCTTTTAAGCGTGGCAAATCTTGTATTGCGCGAAGAACACACACAACCGTAAACTGTGTGTGTTCTTTGCGTGGACTGTGGATGTCTGCGAAAGGGGTGCTCTGGTTTAATTAATAACTATCTAACTCCATGGAGCAGAGTCGTTCTTGGGAACCGAACTGGTCCTCGGCTAGGCAAACTCCCCGAATTTTATGGAAGCCGAAAATTTCATTACCACATTTTCAAGAGCCCTCCACCTGTCCCTATGCGGCGCCAGTTTAATTCACTCTATGCCCCTCATTCCACCTCGTGAAGCTCCATTTTAATATTATCCTCCCTTCTACGCCTGAGTCTTCCAAGCGGTCTCCTTCCTTTAGGTCTCCTCACGAAAATGCTGTATACACCTCTTCCCCATACGTGCTACATGCCCCGCCAATTTCATTCTACTCGATTTGGTTACCCAAATAATGTTTGGTGAGTACAGCTCATAATACTTATTGTTATATAATCTTCTCCGCTCCCTTGTTATCTCGTACCTGTCAGGCCTAAATATCCTTCTCAGCTGTCAGTATCTCCAATTATAAAGTCGATTGGTATGGTGAATAGTAAATGGTGAATTGGACAGAATAAGGAAGAAAGCGGTGACAACCCAGCAGACTTACAGTCGTGATATTTTCCACTCAGAACTGGAGACCATCACTACATCGAGATCCGAGACTGGCATCTTGTTAATGCAAGTCCGTAGCGTTACCACTACATCAGCATACTCAGTGGGATGCTGTGGGGAATGTGTGGACCTAACAAGGGGGGGAGAGGAAGAATAATGGTGAATATGACATACCGGTGTTGAGGACCGTCATGGTTTTGTACTCACGACGAAATGATTGTAATGTGCATGGAAGTTCTTCGTGTGGAATTAGTAGTTCCTCAGATAGTGAAGCAATTGCCCGCATGTAGTGAACCCGAAGGTTCATCACCGTGTACGCAAGAGCACGCCATCTTTTCTTGTTGTGAGCCAATGTAATTATGTATTGAGTTTAAAGTGAGGGAGGATCGAATGAAGGAGATGTGGGAGAGACGAGAAATACGTGAGGAGTGTGAGTCGGAAAACGTGAAGGGAAGATGCCGGTTTTAAAACCGATCGTCGGTGAAAGAATAGCGGAAAGAGAGAGAGAGAGAGAGAGAGAGAGAGAGAGAGAGAGCATGCGCGTTCGCGTACTGTGTCCATTTCGCTTGAAATACACGCTTCCTGTTGGCGGTCTTTTGTGATCGCGGTAATGAATCTGGGGAATCTTAATTAGGGTTCCTTCATATAGCTGGATGTTCTTCGACTATCTCAGCGACTGTTGGTGTCTCATGAAGGGCTTCCGCGATGGAGTTGATTGCAGAAGCGATGGTTCTTGTGTATCGTATGTTCCTGGTTAAGTACTGTGTTTTAGGGCAATAGAATGGCAACACTGCTTTTACATCAGGTCTGATATAACTTTTCTGTGGTACGGGCGACTGGGGTAAAACTTGGTTTGCATGCAGGCAACATGGAATTCCGTACACAAAATGAACAGCGAATAAGTACGCATATTATTACAATTTTAACTATGTATTTTTCTGTACGTGTGTACAGTAAAATATACTGGCAATTGGAGGAAAAAAAATATAAAAAATTCAATCTGCAAAGTAGTTTAAGGTATTTTAGCACAGACAAAAGAGTGAATTGGGCGTGTAATGTATGAATCCATTAATAAACAGCTCTTAAGTTTTTAAAATTGCTTCGTCATTCTTTCTCGGCTTTGCCAGGGAAGGGGTTAAAGACTTTTTCTAATCTCAGATGTCTCCGCGGGCAGCATGTTGCCCGCGAGTTACGGGTTAGGCGGACCTGTTCTTCAGGTAGCTGGTAGCCTGATCATGTACATTGTGTTTTCCCCTGGTCTAAACTTCGTTTTGCCCCATAATTATCCTCCTCGTTTTCTCTGCCGTACTTTCTAGTGAAGGCTGTAACTCTTTAGAATGCTAGGGGTGTTACCTTTAAAATCAACTTCCTCCTTCCATTTGTGTTCTATAGCGCGACTTCTCTACCTGACTCGAGAGTGTCTGTAACCATTTGTGTTTAATTGCTGATTGTTAATGGAGATTTTAATCTTTCATGAAAAGCGAAATGCATACAGTACCTCTGGTCCTGTTCTTAATTCAGAATGCTCCACGAAGGTGTCTGGGGAGTGTAGAAAAGACGCACTGTAACCTGCTTTAGCCACTGTCTGATGGTTACTTTATGCACAACGCAATTAGACATTCAGAAATCCTACCTTGTGCTCAAACGTTGCATTTAGTGTAGGATATGCATTCTCTATAGATGTCAGAACAAACGGCGGATATTACCCTATGCAGCATTGACTGGTTTGTTTTTATAATGTTTTCTGCGCGGTACGAACTGAATCTTAAAATCTCATTCATGTTAATGTTAGTCCAAGGATTAAGGTACTGTTCTTAGATTCAGCTTAAGTAAACAGATCCCGCTCATGACGCGACCTGTTTACCTCCGGCGTACGGGGGCAGGAACAGGAGCAAAGTAACAAAATATTTCGTGAAGACTTTGCATTCTCTCAATTCCCACACGGATAGTGGAGTAGCATTCTGACCTCATCTTCAAAGTTTTATTAGAGTGCATTTTCTGTTGCTGTCGCTATAGAAGTTCTACCTTTCTGAAATAGTGCCAACCGCGTAAAGTTTAGATGCGTTTCTGAGGCCTAAATATATTTTTATTCCTCGAAATATTTATAATTATAAAAATAACCAAGTGTGTAAAACAAAAGCTGCTAAATGGGAACGCTATCGTAGAAAGGAATGACGACCAAAGGGCCGGAACCGCTGGCAATGGGCTGTGGACAGTTTTGGAGTGCGACATCCCGTTGTGTTTGGTATATCGCTGCAGTTTTCCGGCAACAAAATTCTTGTCACCGTTAACACAGCCACACAGTTTATGCAGACAAGTTTCAACTCTCATTGTTGGCCGTCTCGAGGTTGGTACACTTGACATATTTTGTAAAGAAGCGTTATAAGAGAAACTCGTGTATCTTTTTAGCGGTCCAGTAATCCTAGGAGCTGTGCTAAAATTCTGGGCAACAGAAGGGTGCCAAGTCCACGTTCAGGAATCGCAAATATTAGACACCACCTTACAACATACGTACAGTGACGCATTTGACCTGTCCCATGGAAGTTTTGTACCTCTCGTCATTATCTTGTTAGTGTAATTTATGTAGGCTGTTGTAGTTCGACATGTACGAACTATTTGCAGTTTTGAAGATTAGTGGCTTCTGGGATGTCACGCCGTGTAGTTTGATAGGTACGACCCTTTCGTAGGCACATGGTGCCTCCATCGATAGGATACTTTTCTAACCTGCCGATGGAGGCGGCGCATTCCTCAGAAACGTTGATACCTGTTTGTCAAATAACTCATTTCCTTCCTGATGGAGTACGTACTGTGTCTTGAATTTCCAGTACTTAGCGGTTAATGGTGTATAGGGAAATAATAACTGTTAAGCGAATCGTTCGAAACATGTAACACGTACATTGTGCGAGCAGAATTCAGAGGTTTTTAATATTAAATACTGACCACTAAATGTTAAATGGTTAAACTATATGATCCCAGTAACGTGTTTAACTACGCGTTGATACTCAGATCGGAATTTCTCTTGGTCTCCTTTCATCATTTTAATGACTGCCGTGTATCCCTTTTTTCTTCAGTGGCAAGCTGCAACCTGTATGGTCAGCGAAAATATTTTCGTAGTTAGTAACGCGACTTCCAACAGATGAGTTGTTTTAATCTGAAGGTCCGCCAGAATAATCTCTTAGCTTGGATGGTTAATGATTGCCATGTTTTTTATTGTCGAACGGTAGAAGGCATTGCAGTCTTACCGCCATATAGATAGGGGGGGGGGGGGGCGCTGGGCTTTTCCCGGGGCGCGCGCGTCGTTGTGTGGCGCGGGGGACCGCGTTTCCTTTCCCCAACCCAACAAGGGGGGGGGGGGGGGCCTCATTTTCTTACGCAGTGTGCTTGATTTGTTGCGTAGCAGAGGCGAAATAATGTTTGTGAATGATGAATAAGAAGGAGTGGTAAAATACTGCCATGGACTTTTAAAGGTACTTATCGATATTTCCCTCATGGGTGTGAGAATGGCCATGAATTGTAATTATATCCAGTATCGGATGGAGTTTCGAAATTGGAGCCTCCATAGTGCGAATCGCAATACTAAGTTGTATGGGTTTAATCCGCTAAAAGTTGGTACTTTTGGTGTTCTGTGTGATGATGTCCATATTAGAGATTATGCTGTCGAATGGTAGGATGGCTGATCCATTGATCCTTTGTGTTCGATATTTCTGTAAAACTAGTACAAAACCTGCTAAAATTTCGACGTGAAATTTGACACCTCCCATCACTGGCCACGACATCCAGCGATCCACTTTCTTACATTACAAACCGTGAGGGACACGCCGAAATTGTAGTTGACCTGATTATGCACGTCGGTAAGTTGGTAGGCTTGACAGACGAACAAGAGACGCTGCTATCTACAGATAACTTTCATCGGCAAAGGCCAATAGTGTAGTTCCGACCGAATTATAAGCACGTCCGGACTGGTTTATGACGTATTGGTACCTTAAGAATTAGCTGCGTATATAATTACAGGATTATTAAAATTATCAGATTCCTCCACACGTTATTTTGTGAAAGAAGACTGCCTTTTTATTATGCGGTATGTGGCAATCGAATGTGCAGCATAAAACTGATAGTCGTGACTGTCATACAGCACCGATAAGATGCTTTGTTCTGTTGGGCGGGGGAAAGAATTGGTCTTGCAATGCCTACAGAGTGTATCCGCGGAGTGCATCAGTAATCAGGTTCCTTTGTGTTGCTGTCACCCGTCTTGATGCAGACCGTAGCAGGCTTCCAAATGCCAGGAACCCTGTTTGGCAAATGCATGCGCTGTACTGAGGGATGTGATGTAATTGATTACAGCTTGTATTCAGAAATTGTAGCACTGGGCACCCGATACCGCTTCACATTTTGAGTCCGGAGTCCGTCCTGTTCCGGACTGAAAGTGGCAGGTGAATTGCTTGAGGAATACACTTTTATCAGGATTGTATGAACACGGTAATTAATTTTATTTGCATTTAGGACTTTCGGAGTTGCACATACCACATTTTTAGTCGCGTTCGCAAATTGCGAAAAGCGACTGTTAGTTTCGTCATATCTGTTCCTCCGCCTGTCCGTATGGAACAGCTCGGCTCCCACTGGACAGATTTTCTTGAAATTTCGTATTTGAGAATTTTTCGAAAACCTCTAGAGAAAATTCAAGCTTGTTTAAAATCTGGCAAGAATAATCAGCAGTTCACGTGAAGATGTTTCTACATTTGTAGTAATATCTCGCTGAATTCTTCGTAGAATGAGAAATGTTTAAGACAAAAGTTGTGAAGAAAATCAGAACACACGTTTTTACGTTCAATAACTTCTTCTTTTGTTCTCTGGAAAATCGCTCCCTTTACTAAATAGTGTGGAGAAATAAAGTAAGAGCCAGACAGGTCAGGGGTGACAATACAATGCGGCGCAGAAAAGATGCGATTTTCTATACCTGATGACTAAATCAACAATACAGGCACACTGCCATTATATTTAATACTTATTCCTTCGTAATTGATTAATTCCGTCTGGTATCGTAAAATCTATTACGGCGGTACTTAACAAGCGGTGAGAAGCTGCGCAACTTAATATGTCCTTACGATCTGTTTAGCCTAAACTGGACGCTGAAGGCTATGAGCAAACGAACGCTCTTCATTTTCATTGTAGCGTTTTATGTGTAATGTGTGAAAAGGTCGCAGATTGGTTGGAATGTAAGTTACTTTATAAACTGGTAAGAATACTTTACATAATTCTGTTGCCTGCTATTTGAAATTGTGAGTTAATTGACATATTAAGTGTAACGTGCATAGACAGTACGCTCCACTGTGGTCGGTATATGTGATTTCATTAATCAACTCCGTGTTACTAGGAAATGAAAGACAGTAATGAGTTTTCTTTGCAACGGTGACCACGCGAACGCGCCACGATGTTACGTTATACGTAGCCTACATGGCCTCTCTTCTTGTAAAATTATGCAGAATTATTACATCTTCGAACTCTTTGAAGTACTTCAGTTACTTTATGTGCCACAAGAATCGACATTAAGGAATTCCACGTAATATAATACTAAACAGTGCACGTCAGCACAACTACTTTATTACTCAAGGTAATTATACAGGCTACATGTTTCGACTATAGATTAGTCATCTTCGGGCCTATTTTTGTCATTTGAGTCACAAGATGCTATGCACACTTTGGTATCACATCGTGTTTACATCCATGGAATACATAAAATTAAATAGTTTGTCTCAAAGGGTGTGGCGTTCAAATTGTGTTTACAACAGTGGGATACATAAAATTGGATAGGGTGTGACGTTCAAATTGTGTTTACAACAGTGGGATACATAAAATTGGATCAATGATCCAATTTTATGCATCCCACTGTTGTAAACACAATTTGAACGTCACACCCTTTGAGACAAACTATTTAATTTTATGTATTCCATGGATGTAAACACGATCTGATACCAAAGTGTGCATAGCATCTTGTGACTCAAATGACAAAAATAGGCCCGAAGATGACTAATCTATAGTCGAAACGTGTAGCCTGTATAATTACCTTGAGTAATAAAGTAGTTGTGCTGACGTACACTTTTTAATATTATATTACATTAAGGAATTCCACGTTCTGCCCGCAAACTGCATTTGTGTATTTTAAATGATTCACGACCATGCGCTGATGATTCCTTTTGAGAACAAAGAACAAGTGCATATACAGATATATAAATTTATTGTACTATAAACAGCGTAGCTTGCTACATATCTCGGCTACCTATTGTGGCCACCATCGGGAGGTGTTATTTGAAGGATATATTACATGGAACGTCAAAACAACTTACACATTTAAAATGTTAATGTTTAAGTGAAAGGTTTAAAATCTATGTTAAAATATAAATTGTTGATAAAATTAATGGTGCTGAATCGCGTGTTCATGTGCTTTGTATAATTTTATCAACATTTTATATTTTAACACAAGCTTTAAACCTTTTATTTAAAACTTAACATTTTATATTTGCAAACTGTTTTGACGTTTTATGTAATATATCCTTCAAAGAACACTTCCCTGAAGATGGCCACAATAGGTGGCCGAAACATGTAGGGAGCTATGCTGTTTAAAGTACGTACAATAAATTTACATATTTTTGTATGCACTTGTTTTTGGTTTTGTAGTTTTGTTTCTCATTATACATTTGTTTGTTTTGTACATGCTCAGAATAAACAGCGAATATTTCTCTATACAGCTTTAACACAATAGTTTTTAGAACCTAGTCGAAGTTTGTTTACCGCTTAGTACAAAGTGTTACTGTACATCCGCACTAAAATCCACCAAGATGCAACTTTTTTCGGACGCCAAAAGTGGTAACGTTGGATAGTGAGACCACCGACTGATAGTTTACCCTTTGACGCCTAACGACCACTATAGTGGTCGTACCGCACCGCTAACCTCTAAACGTTGCATTTTATATATTTATTCAACAAATATACGTACTGAATATTTTAAACATGGTATATACTCTCCGTTTTTCTCTCTTCAAAATGCAGTCTGTTTCATAATTCTAATGTATTTGGTTCCTGTTTTATTCACATTTTATATACAGAATGTGCTAAAATTTAAAAAAAATAATTCCGGCGCCAAAAGGTTAATCTTAGAGATGAGCTCCACTCAGGCAATATCTGCGTACTCGATATTAATCAACGGGCGTAAACCTCGGGCTTCAACTTTGTAAGAGTGTAAGTCGATTACTGGTGCAATTACACACTGAGTGCGTGCTGTATATCAGACAGAACTGAACTGGTCGCCAGCTCAGCACACAGCTGAATTCCAGCACGGGGTAAAGTACAGACTTCGGGGTCGTGACCATTAACCATTCTTTTAATTGTGAATCTCAGTAGAAAGCTGTTGGACCCTCCCACTGGAAAGCATATGGGCACTAATTGCTACCTCGTGACTTGCTGGTGGAACGGACACTGAGTTCCGAATAACACAATTATGTAATACCAAATGTACGTCCTTCGCTTTTGTTCAACAGGCCGGCATGAAATTGAAGAATTACATTCCTAATAAATTGCATTCCTAAGGAGCTGCCCATAACCGTTTCCTGCTTACAAAAATATTTGTCACATTGAATGATAGAAATCACTCTTCAACACTATAAGGTTTGACGTTGGTGTTTAACATACAGATACAGTTTTCTTCTTCTGGACTTTGTTCATCGTGTAACACATATATAAACACTAAAACAACGTTTCGGAAGCCGGTTCTGCTTCCGTCTTCAGGCAAGATGCACCTAACCTGCTGGACCCCTTAGATCAAGCTATTCTCAGTCACTGACTACTGAAGAAACACAAGTACAGGTAAGCTCCTGAGAACAGAACTGGTCCGCGGGATATAACATGAAAATGCTGCAGAAAAATGAACGATCACGAAACTCAAAGAATGGCGCCTGAAACACACCACATAGTGTTTTTGTTTTTAGATATCGGTTACACGATGGACAAAGTGCAAAAGGAGAAGAATGTAAGAGATAATTCTGCTTTCCATCTGGGGATGACAGTCTTTGGATTCGAACTTAGGCTGCCCTGCTACGTAACAAAATTCAGGTTTATCTTTGTCTTTAAAGGGCTAATATACTGTGTTTCCTACACTTCTGAAAGCTTAGCACTTTGATAAATAGTATGGAATCCTTATTCAGCTGCAGATCTCTGGAAGCAGCTGTTACCTCTCTGTGTTTTTGATTAATGCTGCTCTTCTTTCTTGATTCTAGAAGTACTAGGTATAAATGTGTGCTCGTGGAAGTTTTATCTTGCTCGTTCTCTGAGGAGTAGAGCTGTCTTCTTATTTCAGATGACCCGGTGTTGTGAATGTGAAAGGTCATGTCAAGTCAGTTGCTACAGAACACGAACATTTTGAGAAACGGAAAACTGAAAGAGTAAGGGCTTGGGATGTACGTCAGTCATTGCATGGTTTCTGGTGTTTTGGTTTTCAGCACTTTGTTGTAATGCACGGGGTAGAATTGTGAATTAGCGTTTTCTGGAAAGCGCTGTTTTTAAGATTTTTTGTATTAATGATTTTATTTGGAAAGTGTGTACAATTTAATTTGGCTTTCAATTAAGCGTGGCGTTTCTTCGTTCCATATACTAACAAAGTAGTGACATTACTTATTTGTAGCTTACACTATCTGATTTAGGTCGCGCGCATGATTGTGTGCGGCTTCGACTCACGTTCGCGGCATTCTGTTTTTTCCTATGATGGGTGCTACGGGCTGGACAGCCAAAGAATCAAAACTCGGTTTCCGGTAGGGGCAAGGTAATTTCCTCTTTCCCAAAGTGTCTGGTCTGGTTCTGGAACCCATCCAACCTCACGTTCAGTGGATACTGCTGGCTCTTGCACGGCGGGAAAGCGGCCGTGGCGTAAAGCTGACCACTCTTCTGGTGCTGAGGTTATGACAGCGTGGAACTGTTCCTCTGTTTTCTATATGCCTTCATGGTGTGGTGCCTAATTAAACGCAGGGACAACTTTGCTTTTACACTTACATCAGCGTAATGTTGTTGGAATGGTGAGGAATGACGACATAAGAGTGTGATGATATGCAAGATTGCGTGAATCGCAGTTCGGGTCGGTCGATAATATGGTACTGTACCACAGGAACGGAGACTTCCAGTGTTTCTTGCAGTCTAGTTACGTTCTGGACTACAACCCATCTTGGCGTGGTGAATATATCTTTATGTGTTAGAAACATATCTGTTGTGAATTTTACATGATTGTGTTGTGCGAGCTGTAATGTGTATAAGTCTTTTTGCACTTTGCTAAATTGTGTCTAAGAATGTATTGTGTAACGCCAAAGCAAACCAGGAGATAAGACAGCTTTTTGCTTCGATGTTCCATATTCAGAATGCAAAGGTGAAGTGGAATTATGAAATGTGAGAAAGCGGGGGCAGAAGTACTAAAATTGCTGTAGCAAAATAGAGATAAAAGAACACAGCAAAGCCAGTACTTGTATATCAGAATTCGTGTAGAACTGTGAATGCTGACACTTAACGATGTTAATGCAACAGCGCAGGGTTATGTAATAAGGGTAAAGTGTTAATAAACCTTTTCGGACACACTTCTGAGCAAATTAATTTTTATTTTTTGTGTTCTCAAGGGTAATTCGCGATTTCAGGCTTCTGCCATGAAGTAGATGAAAACTGCTCTCTCCTTCCCATTTTTTGGGGGGTTCTTGACCCTTGAAGGTGGGACCGATAGGTTGTCCCGAAACGTGGTAAGAAGTTACCCCTACTCGCTGCGTAATAACGCAGAAGAGCGCTGTTCTCTTCTCTTGGGTTGCTTCAAATTGTAAACTTTTGTCATTTATCTGGCAGCTGCATTTGGTTACACTCCACGGAGAAGTATTGTGGTAATCTTGAGGACATATTTATTGGAAGTACCGATTTGTTGAAGATACCTCTTGTCGGCAATGAACGGGGCAGCTTGTTGAAATGACGAGTTTTTTTTTTTTTTTAATCAGCGAAGCTGGTTTCAGTCGGTGGCTGGAGTAATGTAAATTCAAATGAATCGTTGCCATACGCAAATAACCTGCGTTTGTGGTAGCCTCATCTATAATTACATTCATGTTACTGTAATCATTACGGGTTTTGAGGTTTTTATGTTCGTTGTTTTAACAATATACTTGAGCCCGGTTATAACGACATCGGTTTATGCGACACCTCGTCTATAGCGCCTTATGTTCTGTGGTGCTAATTAATTCCTGACTGTTAGCCGTGACATTATACTCCTCGGTTAAACAACACTTGTTTATAACGACACAAAATATCCATTCCCTTCGTGACGTTCTAACCGGTTTGGAGTGTATTTAGCTCATTCTTGTAGAGACCGAGAAATGACAGTGACAAATAACAGCCACGACCATCTCTTGGGCGTAAATCTAAATACTCTGTAACATTAACTGTCGTAGCCTACAATCATTTATTTTCACCAATATATGCATACAAATTATATAGAATTCTGAGTTATCCATTAACATGGACCCCTCCTACATGTTTCAGCGATAAGTCGCCATCCTCAGGGAGATGTCAATACAAAGGAATATATTATGTTAATACATCAAGTGGTGTATATAAATGGATGCTAGTACAGTGCACGAAGTGAATAATATTACATTTGTCGTATCCTTGATTAAGTAAATATTACTGTCAAGCTGTGCTCATTATACGCAAGCGAAGACTTCTCTAGCCGATCTCTGTGGTCGTGCGGTTCTGTGGCGTAAGTATGCAGCCTCTTGTTTGCTGGGATAGCGGTTTCGAATTCTGCTGAGAGCATGGATGTTTGTCTTTGGTGTTTATTGTGTGTTGTTTAGGTAGCGGCCTCTGCGAAGAGCGGATCACTTGTTCATTGGAGTCCTACAGGGTGTGCGCGTGCGTGTGTTTGTGTGTATCTAATTGTGTGTGATCTAGAAACCTCAAAACGGGGCGGCATAGGCTCGACCTAGGCTGTTGCACCAACGGAAAAAGAGATACTTCTCTAGCATAATGGGGCCGCACATTCTTAAACTAAAGAGCGTATGAGCTGCTAATTTCCTGTATCTACACATGACCTCAGAATCATATTCATCTCGAAGTCGCGTACTTGGAACAGAGGTTTCACCAGTACCCTGCACGCGAATGCCGCGATGTATACATTCGCCCCTCACGCTTCATTACTGTGATTATGCACATAATGAGAATGTTGTTGTACACAAATACAGACCGAAGAACTTCTGAACGAGCAGTGCTAATTTATAGGCTTTTTTTAAAAGCCAGAACTCTATTTCGTGTTTTAAGTTTATATGTATTTTGCAACTTCAACTTAACTTTCGCTTCAAATACTGAGTTTTCTCGTTTCTTCATTGATATAGGAAAGTTGTATTTGTCTAGAAAATGCGGTTTTTTTTTTCAGTAGGTAATATTCATTCTGGGCCCTGTATTGTTGTCTTTCATGTAAAGTCGGGTTTTAAACTGTTATTTTGATATAATCTCCCTCTACTGTTGCATTGCAAGCACCTGGCACAGTTTGCATGTACTACTGACCTATATCGAAGCTGCTTGCTATCATTTTTATCCTCTTGGGACATGCACATTTAGAACAGTATCACCTAAATTAAATAAACGTATAGTCAGGCATCGACTTATGTCCTCTGCAACATTTTATCTACAGGCAGTGCTTCTGCACACAACGGAAGAAGTGTTGCAAGTAGACTGTCTTGCTATTAGTGTCAAACTTGCTGACTTGAGTCACTAAAACTATACTTTTTTTTTTCGGTTGACCATTTGAAGTGTGTCTTTCGGATGGTGTTTTACATGCTAGATTGTTAGGTAAGTTACTGTGAATAGTGCACGTGAATTTAAACACAAATCCAGGAATTACAGTAGCCTCTGCAATGACTGCATACCATATTCCAGCGATTTCCATCCGCCACGACTGAAAAGAGATGAGACAGAGAGATAGGCGTTTCTTTTAGCGGCGCTGTCAGTTACACAGTTTCTGTAAAATCGATGACAGATGAGTGAAATATAAGTATGGGGCATTGCTGAAATGATGTTGACAGAGAAAAACCGAAATAGTCGGAGAAGAACCTGTCCCATAGCCACTTTGTTCGACACAAATCCTATATGGATCGAATGCAGTCCTCAGCGACGTAAGGCCAGCTGGTAACTTCCGGATCCGTGGCAAGGCCTTCACACAAATATTGGTACGACTGTGGTCATTGTTGCCTTACATCGGATTACATTGTCGCATGTAGCGTGCAACAGAGACTGCCGAATTTCAGAGTTTGTGTTGTATATCACTGCATTTAGATGAGGTTTACGGTTTGCGCTTACGCATAGTCTCAGAACAATGAATGTTAGATGTTCGATACATAGTGCAGGGGCCTGACGTACGATAATGAGCGGTTCAAAACCTTGTGAGAAATATTTCGCCGACTACTACATGCTAACAGTTGCACTATCGACTTCCGTTCGTTGAGGAGGTACTTTATGACGGAACATTATTACGAATTCAGAAAGTGCTGTAAATGGAGTCACATTTTATTCATCACAGGAAACGTTGGCTGGGGAGCAAGACTGGCTGCTTAGCTGTGTGAATTCGCAGAGACTTTGGAATAACTCCTCGCGTCCCATGTACACTGAACAATACATCCATGATAAAATTGGGTGTGTGGGATGTAAATAGTCTGTCATTAAATTGGGTGTATAAAATATCAATGGTACTTTGTACAACGAAAGGTTAGTAGTAACTGAGAAGGCGTACTGTCAGGTTTTCCATTACACAAAAAAATATATACCCGTACAGTATGGACAGATTGAGGGTGTTTGTACATAAGTCACGTTGTAAAACAACTAGTCGTCGGAGAGTCGTGCTGCGTGGACATCACGAGGCCAGAAATGAAGAAATACCAATCCTTTATTCGCAAGTGGAACTGTCACCGGATAATGGGGCCCCAAATGGATACACAAAATAAGCCGAATTGTTCACCACTTGGACTCCACTAGCAATTATAGGCCTGCTTGTTTTGACAGTGTCAAGTTGAAACTGATCACTTTATTGAATATGGGTTATTGTTAATAACTGTTTGTCGGCTTTAATCCTCTTGTTTTCCGTTTTTTTTTTCATTGCATTTGTATTTTGAATTACAGTTTATCTTTGTATTTGGAAAGAATTTTGTTTTCTTTTCGTGTCTTTGCTGCCGCCAGTTCTTATTGTGATTGAAAAGTATGTGTGTGTATTAATCCAGTTGAATGTATAATTGTAACTCAGTCAAAATTCGAAGGTAACAAAGGACTCGAAATTGTCTTTAAGACGCCACTCAATCTCGACAGCTGATTTGACTCGTCTATTCAGTTACGAAATCCTATCATACAGGAATTCACATTGGTATTAATTCTGCTCTGTCGTCCTTCTGACAAATACGCTCACGTGTCTCGCAGTCAAGTGCGTAATTGGCTTTTGTTTTATTGCAGGTTGATACAAATGTTTCGGGAGGAACCTTATGCTGATGTGTGTGTTCAGAATCAGTCTGTATCCGTTTACCAGATTCCTGCGATACGCATTGTTTGTTGACTCAATGCGATTACCCGTCTGTGAGCAGCTGCACTTATTATTATTCGTTAGCACTATTAACGTTTATATGCCCGGAACTCTTCCCTGAGTTGTGCCCCATCATCCCTGTAAACACCGGTACCTCTCATCCCACGACTTTGTGGAATTGTACCGCACCGTTAGTTCTGAGTCATTCATTTGCAGTCTGTTTCCGGGTTTGCTTTTAATTTCGTACTGCTTGAAGATTGACTCACGTCTTTAGCTTCAGCAGAGGATTTAACACGCGTTAATGTATTAATTAGTGAGAACATAATGAAGGAACTTGGCGGAGTTTCATCTTTCGTGTTAGTAACGAAGCGTCGTCATAGGTCTGAAATGCAGTTAAGTAGTCTGTGCCTGTAATAACATTTTTGCTGTAGGTTATACTGCTGACTTGTATTCAGAAGCCCCTTGGTTCGATTTTCAGGATCAGCAGTGCCGACGGGCTGTGAATATATTCTGCAACCGTTGTAGTTGGTGAATTGGCTGTATATTACTTCAAACATATCTTTGCCGCTTAGTAATCCTTGCGAATTATCATGCTCGTTGTAAAGGGAGTGCTCATTATAATAACAGGGTTGGTCGTCGGGGTTCAGTTTGCGGCTGGGTACGCTATTTTCACTAAAGTCTTAGCGTCCGGACATTTTCGGAGGTATATCCAGCCTCTTACACACAGTTCGCGGCGTGGAAGCTGACTCCACGTCTTTCTGGCACCGAGACTAAGAATGAGTGGATCCATACGTCCCTGTTCCATTTATCTTAATGGAGCAACCGTTCGTTATTAGGGTAAATTGTCTTCATGGCTTGGTGATTAATTAAGCGTAGGGACATCTCCGTATTTGAGTGCTGTTGCTAGCGTAATATTACACCGTCATTTGCCGCACAGTCCCGATTTTGATGTCCTTACGGGTAAGGTGCCAGAGGCCGTGTTTGTGTGAGTAGTCGGATGTAATAAGTATGCTAGAATACCCATAGAGCAGTTCCCAAACTGTGGTCAGCAAATCGTTGTCAAACTTTACCAGAAGAAAAGCGAGCAGCGTCGGTCATGTGTAATAGAACTGTGTTCTGTATGAGTAATACATGTTGCCTCCTTTCATGATCAGATGGTAGTCTTTTGAGCAATTATACCGCGTAGAGTAATAATACCCCACGTTTCGATGGAACCTGCTGTCTCCGTTTTCATGGTGACTGCAATAGGTTCCAGTGGCTGCTGAATTGCTAGGTGGAGGTTATGTTTCGGTTATGTGAAAAGTCTATGACGATGGTGGCCAATCAGAGCTGTAGAACTGGAAGGGGGAATGGGAGAGAATGGAGAGTTCGAAGTGAGACAAACCAAGGCTATAAAGAGCCTATTTGTATTCTTGTTTCTTAATTACTGTGTACAGTATGGCCCAGACATACGGAACCTGCTAGGCGTGGATCGAATGTTTTAGCTTGTCAACCCTCAATTATTTGTAAGTAGGATCTTGTCCTATTGTTATTATCTACCGTAAAATGTGGAATAGCCTTTATGTTCCTTGTTTCACTAAAATGATATTTGTGCTCTTCTGTTTCCACTACCGGTTGAAGTGAAGTACAGCAGTCCCTGTGCACACCATGAAGGCATACGGCCTGGCGGTGTTAGCTCTGCTCACATTTAACGTCGGTATCGAATGGAGGTGAGTGGTTGGTTTGTCACACCAGTGCCACTTGAACCTCCGGGCAGCAGTGGGAGGCTTTGTGAGACTCAGGACCCGTCTGAACGTTTGTGCCGGGAATCGAACGAGCATTCCTTGGATATCCAGTCCGTAGTTGAGTCACTACACGACTCGGTGGGATGACAGTGCGGGGTGGGTATCCCTCTAATGTATCTGAATTACTCGATGCCAAAACAACGGGTAGTGGGTGTGACAATGAGGAAAGGAAAACTTAGGACTGCCATTGTGAACGAATATTTGAGTGGCGAATTCAGAGGTAGCGCTGTAACACGAACCGGAATAGCGTAGTCTAGCGACTCATTACGGGCTGGACGGTCCGGGGATCGAATCCCGTCTGAGACGATATTTTACGCAACCGTCCAGAACAGCCGGCCCACCCTGTCTCCTGTGCGATGGTTACCGGGTCATTCCTGGGGGTAAAGCGGCCGGGGCGTGGCGTTAAAAGTCATCCCCATCTGGCACTGAGAGGTTAAAGAATAAGTACAGCTTCACCTCTACCCCCCCCCCCCCCCCCCCCCCCCCCCCACCCCTTCTTTTCCCCGCATCCCTTTTCTTCTATTCTCCCTACACACCAATACAGATACATC
>Ga0123357_10003570_pt1 | contig 17906 bp, 9 predicted proteins | sample TergutEmb28metaG_FD_89873 | JGI IMG/M metagenome (GOLD analysis project Ga0123357, IMG submission 89873) | Embiratermes neotenicus P4 segment gut microbial communities from Petit-Saut dam, French Guiana - Emb289 P4 | ecosystem: Host-associated > Arthropoda: Insects > Digestive system > Gut ... | reverse complement strand
GCGTCGTTGGGGACAGATGCACCTGGCGGCTAAAGTGGGAACGTCTAAAGGCGGGGGAAAGCAATGGCAAACTACCACCAAGAACTTGCCCAGGATGCAGTGTGCCAGAGCCATACCGGTTACATGACTGGGCTCTGGTTCCTGCCAAGCCCGGCCTTCAAGGCTGAATACTAATGAATGAATGATGTCAAGCATGCCTGAAAGTTGAAGGAGGTCAGTTCCAACACGTTTTAATGTGTGGTAAGGTATTTAATATGATTGTTAATGTTGATTCTATGGATGGGTTATTCTTCATATCAGACACTATGCTAATTTGTACCTGTTTCCTTAATTACAGCATTTTTGCCAAAGACAACACTTCTAGGAGAATAACTGAAGAGTTGGAATATAGGAAGCATTTTTGAACTGTTATATTCTTGTTTTTAAGCTTTCGCCGTGTTCTAAATGTAATTTGTTCCTTTTTGGGTAATTCCCCGGCGTCCGAGTTCTAATTGCCGACGTTTCGGAACTCACTGTCGGTTCCATCTTCATAGGCAGGCGAATGAAATATACTTCATTCGCCTGCCTATGAAGATGGAACCGACAGTGAGTTCCGAAACGTCGGCAATTAGAACTCGGACGCCGGGGAATTACCCAAAAAGGAACAAATAAAGTATAATTCATTCACCTGCCTATGAAGATGGAACCGATAGTGAGTTCCGAAACGTCGGCAATTAGAACTCGGACGCCGGGGAATTGCCCAAAAAGGAACAAATAAAGTATAATTCATTCACCTGCCTATGAAGATGGAACCGACAGTGAGTTCCGAAACGTCGGCAATTAGAACTCGGGCGCCGGGGAATTACCCAAAAAGGAACAAATTACAACTGTTATATTGTTATAAAACTGGTTTATTGATTTTTCTTCAACAAAAATCAGTAAGTAATACAGGATTCGAATAATTTCAAGTTTCAGATCTTCTGGGATGTTATGCCTTGTTGACCAAAAATAGTTACTGACAATTCATAGAATTGTAATGACTTCACCTGCAATGTCAGGCAGTTAAAGAAGAAACCCTGAAGAAGCAGACAACATAACCTTTGACACTTTGGTACTATTAATCGGTCAACATGACGAAACATCCCAGAAGACTCACATATTCAGCAACCCCACTGTGATGACATTCAATCTCATAACGAAAACTAACTTGTACAAATTCATCTGATCGCCGTCAAAAGGAAACAGGTCTAGGCATTCATTTCTTCAATGACATGAATTCTAAGTGAAATATTAACATATTTAATCCAGAATAAAACATCAACAATTTATTTTTCAATGATGTACATTACATTCCACAAAATACATTTTTTAACTTTCCTGAAACCTATTAAGTGTTGTGTTCATTCCATTACAGGTACTGCTGAATCAGTTCATCATCTGTGGTAGTGTAGTCAGTATAGTGATCAGACTGCAGACTGAGGAATTGTGGTTCAAGTCCTGGTATGGGAAAACTTTTGCTTCTTTTCCCAGGATTCTAGGCTGGTTCTGGAGCACACCCAACCTCCTATTCCGTGAGTATTTTGGGATTCTTTTTCTGGTACAGTGGATGATGGGGCTTGCAGGTGACCACTTAACCTCTGCCTAGTACTGAGGTTAAGATTGGACTGAGTTCTACAAACTTTCCTCATTTGCTGTCGTAACACGCACAGTGGCAACTTCCCTGATTATTTCTTTAAAGGGTTAATTAGCATTGTAAATTTCATATAGCAAATGTATATATTTGCATGTGAGAGTTGACGGATTGCTGTCCTCTGGGACATGACACCAGATAGTTTTATAAGTAGGCACCAAATTTTTTAAGGTGCCTGGTGCCTTCACCTTCAGGGTAGATGCAGGCAGCCAATTCCTCTGATACATTTGTACCTACCTACCTACCTCTACCTACCAAACTACATGGTGTATGAAGACTGTAACCTTCATACAGTTATGCAGTTTCCTATTTTGTATGATTTTACTACATACAAATGTATATTTACATGACAGCTGATAACAAATCTGATCCCTTCTCCAAAAATTGCCCACGTTTACATGTTAAAAGTCACAGTGAATGACAGACGCTGTCACTGTTTCCAGATAACACAGAATTGTAACACTTTCAGTAACACTTATGAAATACTCCTTCAGTGTCTATGGCATGTGTTTCTGTGTGTGTCAAAGCAGACAGACCTTGTTTCCCATCAAACAGCAGGTGTTCTGCTTCGGTCTCCTTGTGTTTGGTTTTTTAAAACAAGCCACACCCACTTCTATGTTTACATCAATTTATAGTTCTTATTCACACAACTACTCATTACTGACTGCACTGCAGTTGGGATTATCAGACATTAACCCTTATGTGCTCAAATTAAATGCCCGGGGTACTCAGATAAAGAAGAGAATTTAAATGGCCACAATTTATTTGCATGTTCATGGTGACATCTGTAGGTAATTTTGACTCTTTAAATGCACAATGCACATTGACTGTGGTAAATTTTCAGCACTCAAAGGTTAATGAAACTAAAAGGGCGAAATGAAATCACAGTAAGTGACATTTTTTTGTACACAATTTCTATTCCAATAACATTGCTGTACAAACTCTGATTATTATTAAATGATGAATATGTATTTGCACAGACAGTTTATACAGTGGTGGCATTCAGTGACAGTCACATGTATAAGGTTGAAGAAATTTCAGGACCACTGTACAATCTGTTTGTAAAATTTGGTTTTTCTTTCAACAATGTGAAAGACATCTGGGAGAAAAGTTGGAAGAAGAGTTTCACCGAATCTGAATCTACTTCATAGCTTCTTGTGTAGCACATATAAAGAACTGCTGGAATCTTGAACGTCTGACACCATGTCAGTACTGAAAATAACGTAACAACAGTGTTTGTATATGAACTATGCAACATATCTATTCACATACACAAATACAGGGTAATTATTTTATTTGACAACTGCTGGTTTCCACTCAATGTTGGCTCATTATTGTCATAACTTAGTCCACGCAGCTGACCGCTCACACGCATGTCTGTGTAGCAGTGAGAAGTGACAAACCATGCTTGGCACATAAAATAAGGACTCTGTACATACACATCTGCTTGTTTGCATAAATCTACACACATGACCCAATAAAGCAAACATCAAGGAGAAATCTGAACCACACATTTTATGAATACAAATTAGCCCACTACATCAACTCTTGGGTATACAGGTGTGTTTTCAATTAACAAATTTTTGTGTTTATATTTTAAAATCTTATAACACTCTTTCGCCACATTTGATGAGTTTTCACAATAATGAAAACATGTCAAGCCATGCTTGTATTCCAGCTCCTGGTTTCTTTGTTTTTGAGGAAGAGCAAACTGCTTTTTAGTCTGGATTAAAGCAGGCTAATTAAAAGTAATTTGTATGGAGTCATAATGTAAAATCTGCACACATAAAAATCATGCACAATATGGGATGTCTTTATACTTCATATACTATGAATATGCAACCATATACATTTATATTCTTATAATAAAACCAACAAGATGCACTAATTTCTCAAATTTATTTTAGGAATAAAACTCTACATGCTTCGGACAGTTCCTCTGTCCATCATCAGGAGTTTTTCACTGTACACACAGCAATGGTATATGTCACACAGGTTTTGCTGTGTGTACAGTGCTAAACTCATGATGATGGACAGAGGAACTGTCCACAACATGTAGGGTTTTATTCCAAAAATAAATTTGAGAAATTAGTGCATCTGGTTGGTTTTATTATAAGAATATATCACGATGTGCGGTCCTCTGAATGTCAAAATGTCAAATATACATATATATCTAAGCATTACATATTTACCTTCCTATGCCATTACTTAGGTATGTAATGATTATATCATATTAGTCTATCTACAATTATTACCTTTATACGAATGAGCAGATTTTAAAATACCTACACACACATGCACACAATGCATCAAGGATTTTATTAAAGCAAACTGCACACACAAGTAGAGGCAATTATGCTAACCTGCAGCTGGTACTCCCTTCACAATGTTCGGTTGTTCCAGGATTTCACTCAGTACTGGCCAATTGAAGTTATCAGTTTTTAGTGCTTTCAGAAACGTATCAGGAGAGTCATTCTGGTATCTCGTAAAATGGTACCCAGAAATGTAGCTGCAGCTCAGTATAATAACTTGCTCTGCATTCTTCATCCAAAGGGATATCTGGAAATACAAAAAGTTAAGGTATCTAGTTCACTGAACTCAGTGGCTGTGCACTCCGTGGTCAGTCACTAGGAATGCGGGTCAGATCCCTCCAGGGACGTGTATGTCTGTCTTTTGTGAGTGTTGTGTGTTGTCAGAGGTCTCTGCATTGGGCTGTTCACATGTCCAGGGAAGTCTTACTGAGGGTGGTGTGTCTGAGTGTGATCGTGAAGCCTCGATAATTAGGAGGCCCTTGCCCACTGCAGGCTGTTGCACTATGAAGAAATGTAGCACGAGCAGAGGCACAGCTACATCCATTCTTAATCTTGGCATTAGAGGGAGGTGAACGGTCAACTTCACAAACCAGCAGCTTTACCCCCGGTACCCATGAAGAGAAGAGCCCCAGAGACGGTCTGGACATTTTGGAGAAGATAAAAATTTCTTGCTCCTGTTGCCTGGATTCTTTGTAAGTAAACAGATGTAGACAAGTTTCTCATTATTCAAAATTTTTCACTGCATGTAAATGACTGACCGTTTAATATATCAGGTAATTAGTATACCTGTGGAATGATGTTTCAAGTCAGACTATGTTAACAATGAAGGGCAGTCAGTGATGAAAAAGTAAAGAAAGCATTTGCAAAATATAATTACCAGAAAACTCATACACTTGAAGAATGTGTGCAGAAGTCCAAATCAGCACAGAGAAGTGCATATTACCATATTGGCACATATTACACATACATCTAATGTTATACACATAACCAGAATATAAGACTGGGCGTTTCTCATTATAGAAGTGGGACCATACCAAGTGCCTTGGTACTGCAGCCTCAACTGGGAGTATTGTACCAGCTCCTAATGGCAGATGAGTGTGGAATACTGGTGTGAAGATAAGTGGCAAGGAAAAACAGTAGCTCCCAGAGAAGAATGTGCTCTACAAGTCACACGTAGATAGCCCTGGCTTTGAACGCTGGCATTCACAGTCAGAAGCCTGTGTTATGGCATAGGACCAGCTTTACAACAAGTAAGTATCCATTAAGACTGCTGATATCTTGCCTGACAATTAAAACAAGCCCTTCCAGACACTGTTGTTAAATGGAGAAAAAAGGAAGAACAATCAGATAAGAATAATACCGTAACATGATATGGCATTCCCTTCTTTCCTTGTGTTTTTTTTAAACCATGACTCAGGTGGTGAATTGCCAGCCTTTCACAGTGGAGGCCTGGGTTCAATCCCAGACTGGTACACATGGAATTTGATGGGTCAAAGTTTTCTCAGGGTGCTGTGGCCTTCCTGTCACCATCATTGAACTAACTGTGCCACACTCACATATCAATCATCTGCCACCAAAATGCATAATTTTAGCAATTTACAACACCTTTACAGAACACACTTGTCTTTCTCGCTCGCTGTCTCTCTCTCACTCATTCTGCAGATTTACTACAAAGTTTTAAAAATAATTTGCACAATCAGTTATAATAAAAATGAAATGTAGAACATTTTACTTGTCATATACACTGAATACATACACACAATATTTGGCTAGTTAATAGAAACAGTTCAGTTTAGTATGAAATGTGCATAAATATGACACGAAAGAATGTATGAGTTCAGTTCAAATGTTTCAGAAAATTTTTACACAGTATAGAATTACAAAATTCATGATCGGCAGCTTAATTTGATTACACACTTGTCAAAGCTGGAATTCCAATATTAAACTTGAAACATTGCTAATTACCCTAATTGAGTCAAATGATTTTTTTTTAATGTACCACTACTGGTACTATAAAGGTTACTATGGTCACAGTTCTTTTGCCAGCTGTAGCACATAATTTCTATATAGCTCAGTTCAAAATTAGAATGGAAAGTAAAATTTCATAAAACTAGTTCTCTACCTACCATATTTTTAACTACATGATACACACCTTTTCAGCAAAATCATATGATTGAGCTATGTCTAAATGTGGACTGCACATACACAATAGAACATCACTGGACAAGCGATACACAGCTGATGGCTTTCTTTTTCTTCTTGTGAGCGATTCTTCTTCATCTGTTTCATTTTCATTTTCAGTAATTTTGGCTACAGGTAATCCCTTATCAAGGAAGCAGGACTCAACAAAACCTGTTAAGAATTATTACATACAAATAAAACACACAACGAAATACATGGAATACAGCTTAGGTATGTCAAATAAGAAAGTCTTAAGAGATGTGAGTTTCTCTTGGTGGTGATTATCACAGCTACTCTCTTTGGAAACGTGACATGCTCTAGTGTGGTATAGATTTACCACCTTTTGTCTACTCTGGGGGGGGGGGGTTGGTCATCCAAAACATTGACAAATTCCAGGTACATGGCAACACATACTGTTCTTTAAGAGATGGTTACAATCCAGGTGGAGGTGTCATGTTTTATGTGAAATATTCTTATGTGTTGTTGTGTATACATGGTTGGTGACAAAAGAAAATAAATGAAGAATTAAACAGTAAGGGGGAAACTGAATGAGCAATTGAAGAAATGAAATATTGCCATGCCAGCCGAGCTAGGCTGCAACATACTGTAATACTTGTACCAAACTATTTGGACAAGGAAAGATGTTGTGCACAAGACATTTTCCATAATGTAGAAGTCTTGTTTTTTTTAGCTCTGATGTTTTCATTCAGTAATATTAGTAAAAAATGCTACTGTGGTATGCTGAGCACTGTGTTTCATGCTGACAAAACCCCTTGTATGAGCTGGGTAGCTCAGTCGGTATAGTGACTGACTACGGGCTGGACGGTCCAGGATCGAATCCCAGTGGGGACAAAATTTTCCGCCCACACAGACCGGCCCTGGGGCCCACCCAGCCTCCTGTAAAATGGGTACCGGGTCTTTCCCGGGTGTAAAGTGCAGCTGGGGTGTGCTGCTGACCACTCACCCCCTTCTAGTGCTGCAGTCATGGAAGAGTAGAGCTATAACTCTACCCACCCTCTGGGCCACACTGGGCCTGTAACGGGGTCACTTTACCTTTACTTTTAAAACCCCTTGTACATTAACTATAATTACTGCATTCAATATTGAAATGAGAATGCTTATGATACTGCTATGTTCTGAGATAAGGATGATTTAGGAGGAAAGGTCAATATTTTGGGAGGTGATAGTATTAGTTATTGTGAGGAAAAAGTTCATATGAACATGTGCCTAATTCTGAATGATTACCAAGACAGAACTGCTTGAATCTACACATAGAAAAGAATTGTGAATGGTAAAAAAGAAAGAGAAATTACTTATTGTTAACTGTATTTTAATTTTAATTTGATGTTACACAGCAATGAGAAATTTGTTGCAGTTCACAATAAATGTTCAAAAATCCCAACATATCATCAATGCACAGTACAACTGGTGGGTGCAAGATCGTGTGCGTTTCATCTGCATATATCTCCACGTTTCTTTATGCGGGCAGCAGCATCCAGAATGGAAACAAGCAATTCATATCATGCATTCACCTTTCTTTTGTAAACTTCGTTCTTCATCCAACCCCACACACACAAATCTAACAGTGTCAAGTCTGGAGACTGAAACAGTTCTATCTTGGTTATCATTCAAAATCAGAATGTTTTCCTCACAATGATCGATACTATCACCTCCCCAAAATACTGACCTTTCCTCATGAATCAACCTGTTTAAAAAAATGTCCTTGACTAACTCCTTGCAGCAAAGCCCTTCTTTAGGAGCTGACAGTTCCTCAGCTAGTCAATGTATTTCCTGCATTATACTGAACATGAAGGTTCATTACCATGTTCACAACAGCTTGCTGCTTGTCCCTATCCTCAGTCAAATTAATCCATGTCACCCCCTTCCATACTAGTTTCTGTAAGATCCATTTCAAATTATCCTTTCATGTATGTCTAGCTCTTTGAAGTAATCTCTTTCCTGGAGGTTTTCCCACCAAGCCCTGTATGCATCTCTTCTTACCCCATACACACATGCCATATAACCCACTCACCTCATCCTCCCTGAAAAAAAGTACATGGCTTAACAATAATCAAATGTGAACTAAGTTTTTCTTTAATCGATAAATTTTCAAACAAAATGCACTTTGTGATATAATATACATAGCACAAATGAAAACTCATACATGTTATGATACCTGGATGCTGATACATGTAGGAGGTTTTATATGTGCTATGTATATTGTTTGTCCTATTGTATTTCGGTGATAAAGTGAGTAGAGTGGAAACGGAATCTGATGGCACACGGCGACGCATGGGAGGAGAAGTGAAGGGGAAAGAGGCGAATGGAGTGAGTAGCCAGCAGCCTTCCACTGTATCGTAACGCGGTCTATCCAGCATTACTACCGCTGATGCGCACACCTCGGCTGCCAGCAGCCGACTGAACTGACACCCCCACCGATATAAATGGACTCGTCCGTGTCGCTGGAAGACCACATCTGGTTTCTGCGCGTGTGCCTTAACATTCCGTTTTCACTCTACTGCCTGGAACCAACAAGTGATTACAATCTGCTTATCTTATTTTGATGAATCTTGTACAGTAATAATTTCTTAACTCCCATGTTTTATCAGTTTCCGTGAAGCTCAGCACATAACCCTGTTTGTTGCTACACTGCTAATGGAATTAACAAATTGGATGATAAAATATACATATGTGAGGAAACACACGCAGGTTTCATGTGGGCCTTCCATATAATAGTGAGAACAGCAATGTTGGGCCTTAAACACAAAATATCAAAAAATAAAAAATATTTTTTTATCCTATGTTGATTTAATGTAATTCACAAAATTAGATGACTACAATTCGATCGTCTATTTTTTTTTTAATGGCTTCGGTGGTCTAGGGGTAGTGTGCTGGCCTTTGGTACCCAAGTTTGCGGGTTCAAATCTGGCCGAAGCCGTCGGTTTTTTGGGGAAAAAAAATCCTCAGCACCCCTTCCTTCGGAGGGGAAGTAAAGTCGCCGGTCCCATGTCGTAGATTTGCAGCATGTAAAAGATCCCTGAATTTACGTGGAAGTTGGAATTCAGGCAAAATTACTACCGGACATCTTTCTTGCCCACAGTTCCACCTTTCGCTGCTAGGATATCTTGTGTCGTTACAGACGGAGGCACCTGGCGGGTGAAGTGGGAATGTCTAATGGCAGGGGAAAGCAATGGCAAACTACCCCCAAGAACTTGCCCAGCATGCAGTGTGCCAGAGCCATACCGGTCACATGACTGGGCTCTGGTTCCTGCCAAGTCCGGCCTTCAAGGCTGAATACTAATGAATGAATATGACATGGTGGTAATGTGTAAGCCTCACCACCTGAATTCATACATCTTATACAGGAAAAGTGAAAGTGCAGTACTTCTTCTCCAGCCACAGCTATATTGTTCTTTATAATACATGTGGAAATACTGCTGGGGATTCCTCACTTTTACACTCATACACTTGGGGACGGTGATTTAAGCAGAAGTTTTACTGCATATTATATATGGACTAAACACATGTATAGCAATGTAACAACATTTGAAAATTAATATGATATTGGTAGGGAGAATGTTCAAAGTTGTATTATACAGGAATGTTTACGACAAAGATGGAGAATTGGTATATTGTAGTAAAACTGTAAACATGGATTCTGTGGTTGGAGAAGGATTTCTGTACATAAAATATTGACAATGTATATATATATATATACACACACACACACACACACACACAAACAGGTACACGGTGGTTGGTTTAGGCTCTGTGCTACAAGCTGGAAGGTCATGGGTTCAATTCTGGATGGTGTCATTGGAATTTTTTATTGACATCATTCTGGCCGTACTATGGCCCTGGGGTCGACTCAGCCTCTAACAGATGAGTACCAGGAATGTTTCCTGGGGGGTAAAAGTGGCTGGTGAAGAGGGGTGACAACCTTACCATCTTCATGTGCCAATTGACATGAAATCTGGGAGCCTCAACCTCCTGGAACCCTGACGGCCTGTCCAGGTCTGTAATGGGATTGCTTTATATATATATATATATACAGGATGGCGCAAAAAGAACGCATGTTTTTGAATCTGCCTGCGGTTTCTTTCTTTGGGGTTACCTCAAATCAAAAGTCTATGTTCGAAAACCTCATACAGTCAATGATCTGAAAGTTTCCATTCGCAAAGAAATTGCAACTGTGTCACAAGAAACGTTAGTAAATGTGATGCAGAACTTTGAGGAGAGGTTCCGGACGTGCGTACGGCAAGAAGGACGCCATCTTTCCGATATAATTTTCCATAATTGAGTAATCAATGTAAGTAATCAAAACTGCATTTATTACAGGTTGTTTTGGTGTTAACAATTTTTTTATATTGAAAATAAAAAAAGTTACAATTATTTGAAAAAATGCGTTCTTTTTGCGCCACTGTGTATATATACTGTGAGAGCATTAGTGTATAATTCATATGTATGAAGCCTGGAAGCTGTGGCACTAACACCCTCCATGGTCATTATATAATAGGGATGAAAATGAGCAGCTTGTCATATCATATCCCTGCCAATATGCTTCTGTTGAACTGATTTTTTGTACTTGCGATTATACACCACAATAAATTGACATATGTCCCATAGTCCAGCAGTAGTTAACTGTAAAAACTGTTGCTCTGACCACTGGTTTCTGGCTATGCTGAATTGCTATTGTATGTTAACACACCTTATTCATATACAAACTCTTCAACCATTTTCTGGAATGGATGGCAAGCTTTGCATGTGGTGGGAAGCATAGCACTGGAATGGAGCATCAGTTGACATTTATGTCACCCAATTCAAGTGTAGAAAGAAGAGAGGAAATTGGACGATTCTACAGCATTTCAAATGAGTACAATATTTAGACACGCTACACTTTGAATACAGGTGGTTAGAATGCACATACTTGCATGAAAGGAACAAGTTTCCAACAGCACTCGAACAAAAGTTGTGACATTACCTTCCGTTAGAGGTCCATGAGCTACCAAAAACAATCGGACCATGGGCGACGTTAGGTTTCCGGCAGAACTTGATATTTCAAGTTTTCTAGAAAAGAACATTTAACTCGAGCTAAGTTTCAAATACTCAAAACAAGTTTAGTATTGCAGGGAGAGTGCGACAATGGCAGTACTTGAGAAGATGTTGGTTTCTGGGGTAAGAATATAAGTATATCTTAAGTATGAAGTAGAAAACCGGGCTAAACACCAATAATTCTGTTGAAAAATATAGGTTAGGTATCGGTAAACGAAAATGCGAAATGGGTAACAGCTTCACCTGCAATTTTTACGAGAGTTTGACTCTATGTCATCTTCACTGTCAAATTCCTCTCCCCAGAATGCTCGCGAAGACCGTTCTACAACTTCCCCAAAATATGATGCCATTATTAAAATGACAATGCGAAACCCTTAACACATCCACACCGACCACTACTTATTTAACCATGGTGGCCAACATGTCGCTTGAATTGTGCACAACGAACCCATAAATAAATGCCTGTTTCTAAGAAATGCGTAATTAATTTAATAGCTAAAACAGTTATAATAACGAATAGCGAAGTACTGTCTTGATACGTTGTTTTTGATTTTTAATTACGGCTACAGAAAAGTGTTCGTTATACTTCCCATTCGATCAAAATTTGTCATGTTTCCTTGCTTACGCTCCCGGCCAATTTTATAGTTTGTATAGGTGTCGGTAGATGTCGGGTATTATGTCACCCGCGTTTTGATGCGATGGTCATATCATCTAGCGCCATATTGAACTTAATATCCGGTTGGTTCGGATGTGTTTGTGTTGGTTGTTGTCCGAAAAGCGTATTTTGATTAAGTAATACTTGATTACAGATATGCCTCTGGCTGTTTTGGCAGATCCATGGCAACGTGTTCCGGTCAAAGAAGAAGAGGTAAGTTCACGGGTCGATTAATTTATTTTCGTTCAAAAATTGTATTTAGTTATCTGTGACGTATTTGGTTAGAGGTTTTATATTATGTGGCTAGTATTTGTGATACATACGTTTTTGTTTGTAAGCCGTTATAGATGCGCAATTTTGCGGTGGTCATGGTGGTCACTCAACGCGATACGAATCGGGCACTTTGCCAGTTCTTTGAAGTCATATATTGTTGGGTTAGGTTATGTGTACTGGCCCTTGCACAACCATGCCGCACTAGTGCGATGGTGTACCGAATTTCAACAGAAGGTGCTTCCTGACCCTTGAAAAGCTTTTTCTGGATTTTTGCAATACTCTCAATAGTATTTAACCTCCCTGCCTTGTCGTGTTAACGAATGTTTGTCAGTAGTGTTACACCTAACAGGTTATGTTATTTTTATGATCTCTTTAGAATCATGGTGTTTGTAGGTCAGTAATGCCCATATTAAAAGTACCGTAAAACACAACACGAGTTACTTGGTACAGTCTCTTGATTGGAATCTTGAGTGACAATTTCGAATTTTGTGCGCAAGTGTTCAGTATGTGTCACTTGCATATGTCCATTTTCCTAGGAACTTGGTGTGTGTTTGTTAAACACATGACATTGTAACTTTTTTGCAATTTCTGCCTGAATCCAAGTTTTAATCTGCTTTATCCGCAGAAGTTAATTGAGCAACAGGGTCTTATGAATGAAGAATACTTGAAGCTTAACATTGATTCTTGCCCTGATGGATTTATGCTATTGTATCATATCAAGTAATGTTACAGCTTCTTATAGTTTCATATTTGTATTTTAGTGTATGCTGTTTATACTATGATGTGTTCTACATTTGTGTCTTGTGAAAGGTATATGAAATGTAAATAAATACTCCTGTATACGACTGTCTTCTTAAAGTAAGCTAATTACAACATGGCACATTTTCAGTAATTCACGTATCAATGTCTCAGGTTATGTGTATAAGATTTGAAGATGAAAGTGAGCCAATCTTTAGTAAGCATTAATACCATAAAGTATTCTTTTTTACTTGAGTACTAGTGAAAAATTTTGTTGAATTTTGGTATACACTTTTTTGCCTGAAATTTAGGTATGGCTCGTGAAACATTTTTGCAAATCCTTTAGCCATTTAATGTATTTATATATTTGATAATGTAGTTGAGCATTTTGTAATGTACTCCACCATATTTGGGAGATCCAGGGTTCAAGTCTTATGCCCAAGAGATCAGCTCTGCAGCAATGATTTTGTGGTTTTTCTCAGTTCATGCAGGCAAATGCTGGGATGGTTCCTCAAATTATGACATGACTGCTTGCTTTCACACGGTACCTCATATTGGGACATGACTGCTTGCTTACACTTTTTTTTTTCTTCAGATTTTTCACTATTCATCTTAATCATTTGATGGTATATAGTATGAGCTTCCCACACCCTCAACCAATAAACCATAAATAAATAAATAAATAAATAAATGAATAAATACATGTGTGTGTAGGTCAAAATTAGTCACAGAAATAAGTTTCCATGCAAAACAGAAATGAATTTTTCTTCAGCCTTTATTATTATCTATATACAGTAATTTCTGTTAAACTTTTTTGAGGTAAGAGATTTGTGTTAACACACTATTACATGTTAGAATTCAAAATTTTTGCAAATTTTTTTCCTTCATGATATGTAATGATCATTGATATTTATGACAGCTGGCAATTTTTGGTATCTGTATCAGACACTTAAAATGAATCCATAGATTCAGAACTCATTCAGCACACACATATGAATGTTAGTATGTAAGTCACTGTCTCCATATAGTCGTGTAATGTTAACCCTTTAAATGCCGAGTTAAATCCCATCTGCTAGCATTATTAGTAGCTCACCATATTCTCCACATTAGCAGGTAAAGGGTTTATTGTGTTTTATGTGATGATTTACTGTTTACATCATATAGAGGTAACGCATTATTGAATAAGTAACATTATTTATATTTGTGGTGCATATATTTAGGTTTTTCTCAATTATGAAACATCCAACATCAAATATGTATCAGTCATAAATGTGCTATTGTAGACTAGCATGTACAGTTTCAGGCAGCTATTGAAATTAAACATTAAAATTATTATTGTGTAAATACATTTGATAATAACAAAGGGAATAAAAAACTGATGATCCCACAGACAACAACAACAACTACTACTACTACTACTACTACTACTATAACTACTACCACCACCACCTATGCTGCTACTACTACTACTACTACTACTACTACTACTACTACTACTACTTTCTTTCATAATAATTCATTCTAATGACTATTAATTAGGGAAATCAGTATAAAGTAGAATCTGAAGGCATGTGACCATTTTCATCTTAGGATTTTTTCCTTTAAATGTTAACCATATTTTCAGCGATCACATTAAAGTCTCCTCAGATAGTCTTGCCTATATTTTTCATTTGCTTTTGTGGCATGTTTATGTCATATAATTTGCTTTCTACAAAATAAGTCAATCCTGACACCTGATAAGTGCATAAGTCAGTTTGCATGCCTGTTGTCAGTAAGGGGTATTATCAACTTACTATCTTATTTCTGATATGAAACATTTAGATAGGTGTTTCAGATATGTGTGGGGAACGATGGTTTTATTCAGCTACTACATAATGAAAAAAATACATGCACTATGTGAAACTGGATTGTGTGTTGGCATATAATGCATAGCACCATTTAAATATTATATTCACAATTTAAGATTTACAAATGTGTCTTGAAGGTATGTGTGCAGATGTTTCATATTTGGTATATTGAAACATCAGCTGTTATGTGAGCATTACATATATGTATGTATGTATATATATATATATATATGTATATATAACAGAAATTTTTGGGTTACTGCATTTGTAGTATGTCATGTAATGGCATGAAAGCATAGAATTTAAATTTTAACTATTAGAATCAGGGATAGTTGTTTGTGGCACTTGAAATACACAGGGCGATCCTTGAATGTATATTGCAAACAGTATGACTGGCATTTCTGTTGAAAATTTTTCCAACAATATTAACAAGGTTTTTTCTCCAGAGAGCCCTGTTTAAACTTTGGAAATGATCAGTGGTCCGCAGTGAGCAGACAGCATTGGAAATACCTGTAGCACAGTCGTGTGAAAAGTTATGTTAATGGAGGTATTGAAACTGATACCCTCCTTGCTTCACACATGATACTACTGGTCAGGACCAGAACTGGGGAGTGTGAAGAAACATTCTGGGAGTTTTGCAAATGAAGCGGAAGGCAGTGCCATCACTGCACACATGTTGGTACCTGACACGCATAAACAAGTGTTACATGCCTTCTTAGGTAAAATTGTATGGTTTTCAAGTCTGGTGATCTTGATGGCCACTGTGTAGGTCCATGTTGCTGTGACCAGTACCCTGGGTATTGAAGAGCAGATGTTCTGTTGCAGTGTCCAGTTTGCCTGATGATCATCATGCCTATACCACATTTACTGATAGACTCATGGAATGACCGCTGGCAGTGGTGGCCATATTATTTTCTGAACCTTTCTTTCAGGGTCATAGTGCCACATTATTGTGAATTTTGTAACAGTTTGCAGTACGTTATCCTGTTATATTTTTAGCATACACATAAAGGATCACCCAGTATCTAAGTATGTGGTACACAGAAATTTAATTTACTTTGTTTTTGAGTTTGCATACTGCATTACATATAGGGATTTGTTCCGTTGCAAGTAATGGCATTATCTAAGGAAGCAGTACTCTGCCTGAGGATGTGTCTAAGCAAGCATTTTGTAGGTTTTAACATAAGTTTAAGGAAAGGGTGCACAAATCCTGGGTGCCAGGTTGCCAGATGGCTAAATTTTTGTACTGTGTTGTGTAGTGTTTGAGGGTCCTCCTCATATCATCTTTCTGGAGACTAGAATTTTATGGTATTTTCTAGATCTCTAGCAAATTTGTGCACTCCTTGTTTAGGGTACAGTAGTTTTTGCTGAATCATGTGTTACTGAATACACATGCGCATACGCACATTGCGCATCCCTGAGAAGGCGCTCATTGCGTAGGATGCCAGCATCTGTCAGGAATCTTGGATCACTGCGAGATTCTTCTGTGAAGCACAGCTAAGTTGAATTGCAGGTTAGAAATGAACCGAAATTTCTGGTGAATGGAGGTTTATTGTGCAGTAAAGGTCCTGTAACAGCTGCCATGCAGGTACATGATAAAATGAACACCTCTATAACTGCATCTCTAGTTCCTACATAACTGCATGTTAGCAGGTTGGAATAGCTAAATTAAAAAAAAAAAAAATTCTTTTGGTAGTTTTACGCTCCGTATTTTTCTGCACCATAAAAATCCTAGCTTAAATTGTGATTACTGTCACATTTATTTTCTGGAATTGTTAAGGAGTTTTACCATAAGATGGAGCAAACTAGTGGTCTCGTAACATGAAATAATACACAGGAGTTCTATTAGTGTCATTATATAAATAACTTCTGAAAGATGTCATCATTCTTAACTGTTCCCTAGGAGAACATGTGATATGTCATTTGTGTGTTGTGTTTAACCCTTCGTTTCCTGACCGGGTACAAAATGTATCCAGGCGTGGAATTTTCTTGAATGATTCTCGCTGGTATAGAGTAACAGTCATACCAATTTTGTTTGTTTGTTCATTGAAGTCCCACTGACACAAAATAATCATCATTCAGCGCATATATTGCTTCTTACTTATGGTATACTTTTTTTTTAAATCCAACTGGACCATTTTGTACCCACGGAAGGTGCTCTATTTGTTCAGTAGCTAAGGACAGAAAAACAGACTGGAAGTGTTGCCAGTGCTCAGAATGGGTGTGCAAGTACCACTGTATCAAGACAATTCAAATAAAATACGACAGTTGCGAGGAACAATCATACTAGAGACAAATTTCGTACGCGTTTATGTTCTAAATTATATTTTCTTGTCCTCAAACATTTTAAGTATTTCGCTCTATATAATTGCGTGAAAAAGAAGAAATCTGAATAAAAGTAATGTTTTGACTTCAATTGAGCCTGTTAATCAAACCTTGAAAAAAAAAAAAGTTGAGAAAATAATTTAAAAAAAAATGGGTACAGTATGTACCCAGTTCTGTAAAAATAAGAAGTTTTTTTTGGCTCCGTAATCGAAGGGTTAAACACACTGAGCACACTGCCACATACTTTGAGCAAAACTTGTGCATTATCCATGGACATTTCTTCGGTGGACTAATTCCTGTTCTAATTGTGTTATAATATGTGAAGTGTGTGTGCAGGTAATGAATTGTTAATATGGAGAGCCTGTTTCCACAGCGGCAGGGCACAGAATGCTCTCACGGACTGTTGTTACCACATTTCTGGTCACAGTCTAGACCGGCCTCTGATGGCTCTCAGTTTGTGTTGTAGACACTAGAACTAATAATAAAGTGCCATAATACTGTTATTTAGCAGGGCATGTGTTTTTGTTTAGTTTAAAACATTAGGGGGATTTATTTTAGGAATCTAAAATACTTGTTTGTTCCTTGTTTTTGCAGCAAATGGAGTGTCCAGGTCCATATCTGGACTAAGGATTTACTCTGTAGGTAAAAAAATATATAGGATGGAACTGTGAGGGCAACTCTGAGATTCGTATAGTTTTGTAAATTTTGCTTTTTTTTGTTGCAAGTAGAGTGTGATTGTTTTCAAGTTGTGTATTTTTTTTTTTTTTTTTTTATTTTTTAATGAATTTTTTTTTTTTTATTTTTGGTATTTAAAGTTTTTGTGATGGTTAAATTTTTAAGTTTGAGGTATCCTT
>Ga0123357_10003569_pt1 | contig 17906 bp, 5 predicted proteins | sample TergutEmb28metaG_FD_89873 | JGI IMG/M metagenome (GOLD analysis project Ga0123357, IMG submission 89873) | Embiratermes neotenicus P4 segment gut microbial communities from Petit-Saut dam, French Guiana - Emb289 P4 | ecosystem: Host-associated > Arthropoda: Insects > Digestive system > Gut ... | reverse complement strand
TCTCAGTGGCTCTGTTCTTTACTGAAGAGGTTGTCGAAATTTGTTTTCTGACACGTGTGTTTATGTTTGGAACGCAGTACTTATCATGTGTACCTGGTGCTGCTGCGGTAGACCTTGACAGAATTGTGGTAAACTTAACGTTATTCCAGCCTGACAAACGCGTGTGGCTGAAGTTCACCAGAGGAGCCGATATGGCTCTGTGCGTGTACTGATCAAGCAAGAAGTCTGTATGGGCCTGGCCTGGGTAGCAGAGAGAACGTTCAGCTTTTAATGCGGTTCAATTTGTACTAATCAAATTTATATAAAACACTTCATGCTTTTCCGGGCTATTACTTTGTCGCAAAGAAAAAGGCCGTTTTTCCCCTTCGCAAACTGTGAAGGTCAACTGCCAACTCCACTGTCAGTATCTTTTCACCCTCTGAAGTAGTATTCCATTTTACATATCTATTGTTGACTCGTTTGGTATTTATTTATTCATTATTTATTGAAAACTTTAGTACGTCAGACGTTGTTACAAAGACTGTTAGGACTATTGGTCACTTATAAATTGGCCGATTTGGGAGGAAGACTTCGTGGCATAATTTAATTAGGCATTTGTCAAGCTGAAAAATCAAGAGAATCCTCATTGAAATCATTTTGCCGGGATTCGAATCACCCACGTTGTGAATACAAATCAGAAGTCTTACCACACAAGCCAGCTTGCATGAAACTAGAGAGCCTTCAGGTCCTAGAAAGATGCGGAATTTCATGAAAAGTCAGCGACAGTTCAGGATCCTGTGCCGTGGAGTGAAGTCGAGTTGGAACAGCTGCTGGAGCACGTCTCAGATACGTGACTTCCTTGTTGAATACGTGTTTCTGTGGCACGTTTGCACAACAGACTTACCTGCGAGACACGTGTTCTCCCATGAGAACATACTGGTCATCGGGCGGGTTGCAGAGGCCCAGGTAGTAAAGGAACTGATTGGGACAAGGCACAGCCCAGAAGCCAGCCTTGCTGTTGATCGACTCTATGAAGTACGGAGTCACCTTGGTGTGGTCACACGACAGAGTTCCTGCAGTGTCAAGTTTACAGCACAGAATACGTTGCAAAAAAACAAGAATAAAAGGAGAAATCACAGAAATAATAATGCCACTTTAAATTTTATCAATAAGATTAGGGTACATACTTTGGAAAAGGGAAATGTGTATTATGTACATTTATTAGATGCTCCATTTTGTGATAATTTAGGTAAGATATCGCATAGATACTGTAGACTGGTCTGAGGTCCTTGATCTTGTGCCAGGGAATGAAAGTAGAGATATTTTCTGGAATGTTCCAAAGTTGAATGTTAGGTCACGAAAAGGTAGTGGCCTATTTTAGAGTGTTAAAAAGTCTTCTCCGTGTTGCTGTGTTTCTAACACTTTAACTGTGATGATTAACAGACGAAGTAATACGACTAGTGTGTGTCTTGAAACTTTCTTGAAAAAATCAATAAAACCTTCTCGGACTGACAGCCACGCCAGGATGTTCGAATTCTTCGACGTTTCCGAGAACGGCTGTATCAACGTCATGGTCCTGATGACGGAGACTCAGTCGCTATCTTAAACGGTGATGGATTTGAACACCCTCAGCTGTCAGCCCGAGAGTTTATTGAGTACTGTTAGTAGTCTGACCTCGCCAGTTCTACGAAGTGTAACCACTCAATTCTTGATTTCAAACTTTCTGTTTGTTCTGAGTGTTGTATTCTTTTTTTTTGGATGACTCTCCGGCTTCTGAATTTTATGTGCCGACGTTTCGGAACACTGTCTGTTCCATCTTCATAGGTGGTGTAAGCAGGAAGAATAACCGGGACGGGGTTGCAACCTCGTCCCGGCTGTTCTTCCTTCTTACACCATCTATAAAGATGGAACAGTGTTCCGAAACTTCGGCACATAAAATTCAGACTCCGAAGATTCACCCAAAAGAAAGACTACAACACTCAATTCTTGTTGACGACTTTGTCAGATTTACAAGTACTTTAACATTGATTCTTACGGAATATGGAGTTCTGAGCACATCCGGGCTGGCTTGTCCCCCCATTCACGTAGAAGTCTGCGTGTCCGTTTGGTCCCCACTGGCCCAGAATGCCCGCACCTGTATGTATCACATCTATAAAGTGGGCGTCCGTCGGGTCAAGGTCATGGGATCTGTTGTTCCCCATGAAGAACAGGATGGTCGGATCCAGTCCTGCAAACACGTGGTAACCCTGTCACATGATCACACCTTCTGTCCGCAAGCCTCTAAATACCTCACCAGCAAACTTGTTTTATTAAGTTTTTTAGAACTCCTACCACCTGATATAAAATACTCTATTCCAATTCGCTGCATGTCCTTCACCCATCTGTTCATCCCCTAATTCATTCTGGACATTACTGATTGCTACCTTGTCATATCAGCCCTTTGTTACTGACGGAATCCTGATAATTATAGGAAGAGAGAATTTTAACTGATATATTTCTTTATTATTACTATTATTAAAGATAAAATTGTTCGTGTGCTTTATTATGGATCACGCCTGGAAAGCCTATTTCGAAGTGGAGGGTTAGCTTCACGTAATTTGACCTTGGCACGAGATGACCTGAGGGCTCAATTTCACACTTCGCCGCTTTATTCTCCGGGGTAAAGTTTCCCAGTGCCCATTGAGCAGGAAGTTGAGAATGCTCCAAAAACGATACATACATTTCAGATTAAAGAACAGTTTCTCCTGGTGTGAATCGGGCCACAATTTCTCATTTGACCAGCCCTTAGCCTAGTCTCCATCCCCATTTGAATGGAGTAATGGCTACTGACATCAATTTTGTCTTCTTCGTTGATTAGTGGCCGGCGGCTGTGGTCATTTTTGCTTTCGACATTCATAAACCGAATGTTGTGTCCACAAATTTGGTTGCCCCTCCTCTCGACCCTGTACATATCAGTATGTGCCTGAACGCCCTGATGAAGCGTATGCACGTTCTTACCAGTGATCCTCCCGAGTTTGCCTTTGTTGAGATAGTTGGCAACAAGCCCTGCAATGTGGGCTCCGACGCTGTAGCCAATCAGATGCAAGGCATCTGGAGGAACGCCACGGGGATGTCTGGAGAGGTACTCCACCAACTGGGCGATGCACTTCGCCCCGAACCGTGGAGCCCAGTTGATCTGGCTGAGGCACGGTTCCTTGACTATAGTGGAGTAGTCCACGATGATGATATTGTAATCACCATGTGTGAAGTAGGCTGAAAACGCAGTGCAAGCAATGAGTTGTGCATGTAGCTTGCAGAATTTTGATGCATAATTTGTTGGAATAGTAGCAAACTTAAGAGCTGGTATGATAATAATGGCAACTAATGTTTGGATCATCAAAAGTAAAGAGGGTATTGTCAGTCACAGCAATTTGGGTGTGAAAATTTGAAATTTATTTAGTGCGTATTTCTGCTCACCTATAAAAGAGCATTCATTAGGCAGTAAGATGCAAAAATGAAAACTATGCGTATGTTCACCAAATCTACTTTTTTGTGTTAACTGCTTCCAGACCTCAACTTGTATATAATATACAAGGTTTTTCGAAATGATTGTCGGGGTTTTAACAACTTGTCATATACAATACACTTGAGATTTGAGTAAATGTTTTTTTTTGTTTGTTTAATAGGACAACACACCAAATTTTTGTTACATACATTACAAGTGCTCTACATGTGCAACCTTTGTGATTCTACAAACATCAACACGATAATCGAGTTAGTTCCAAACAGTTTGTAGCATGTCAGCGGTGATGGTTTCAATGGCGGTTCTAATTCGTACCTTCAATTCCGGGATACTTGCGGGAAGAGGAGGAACATAAACCTGACTCTTGACGTACCCCCATAGAAAGAAATCACATGGAGTTGCATCTGGAGAAGGAGGTGGCAGTTGTTAAAACCCAGACAATCATTTCGAATAACCCTGTATATATATATATATAATTTGAAGAGCCGAAAATTATTTGGTACTGTACAAGATAAATGTACACAGTAGCAATATATCTTACAATACTGAAGTAGACTACAACAAAAAATGATCAGTCGTCACAACTACATTTTATCGGAGACACACATCATGTTTCTGATCACTCGATCCATCATCAGGTGTAAACAGTCTTGAAATATACAGGCTAATGCAGCTCATATTATAACGTTTGAATCTCAATATTTGTGGAATCCCACATTAAAAACTTAATGTTTCAGTAAAATTGTGGTATGTAAATTCTTATAATAAAACCAACTAGTTGCACTGATTTCTCAAATTTATTTTTGGAATAAAACTCTACATGTTTCGGACAGTTCCTCTGTCCATCATCAGGAGTTTTTCACTGTACACACAGCAATGGTATATGTAATACATGTTTGCTGACAGCTTGCGAACAGCAAGCCTCTATTTTCTGTGTGCCGCCCTGTTTCCAATTCCTCCTTCAAAGCACAACAGACCAAAGTATTACAGCAGTACTTCCTATTCGGGATAAAGCATATAACTAACTACAGGATGCCATGTCACCAAAGACAGGAAGAAATTAATAGTGATTTTCAGAAATTAGACAGTGGAAATTATGTTGTCTTGAAATGTCTCGTGTACGTTGAATTTTGTTAGTCCTGTGGAGTCAATTCTTGGGATCCCAACTAATGTTTACAAGTAATAATTATAAACAGTTTATAATTATTACTTGTAAACATTGATTGGGATCCCAAGAATGCACGCAGGATAATAGTTAACTGGTTCATAATGAAGGCCTGATGATGACCCAATAGGGTCGAAACATGTTGTCACTCTAATTATAATAAACTAGTTGTGTTGGACGGAAACTTTTATTATTAATAGTTCCAACTGAAGTAAGGATCACTATGCCTCACTGCGTTGCAATGTATGTACTATGTCCGTAAACAACAGAATATCTCACTTTCACACACATCATTTTACAGCATTACTGCTTGCTTCACGCATTTCCGTGATTGGGAAAGAGAGACAGCCAGGCTAGCGTGAAGCTATAAATAAGTGATAGCAGAAGTGTTTTATTTAACACATTATAGTACGTCAGTCACACTGATTTTTATCGCAGATCCAGAAAATTTTGTACCCCTCGTTTGAATCGTCAAGTATTTCGGTCGGTGCATGTTTGCTTTATTTGTAAGTTCCGTAGTTATAAGTGTAAAAGGTAAAGTAAAGTTTTCCCGTTACAGGCCTGGTGTGATCCAGAGGGTGAGTAGAGGTATAGCTCTACTCTTCCATGACTGCGGCACTAGAAGGGGGTGAGTGGACAGCAGCACGCCCCGGCCTCACTTTACCCCCGGGAAAGAACAGGTACCCGTTGTACAGAAGGCTGGGTGGGCCCCAGGGCCGGTCTTGACAGGCGGAAAATCTCCTCCCCCACCGGCATTCGATCCCGAACCGTCCAGCCCGTAGTTAGTCGCTATACCGACTGAGCTACCCGGCCCACGTAATTATAAGTGTGGTAACTAAAACTTAAAAGAAGGAATAGCAATGAAGTTGAGAAATTAAAATAGGTTGAGAATAGCTTTACTTATCGACCTAAACCACAATGTTACGTGATGGTACGTGGTTTAGGCTGAAGAAAGTGACAAATCCTGCCCCAGAAACTTTTTTTTTTTGCCGCATTCACAGGATTACGAAAAGCGACTATTAGCTTCGTCATGTCTGTCTGTCTGTCTGTCCGTCTGCATGGAATAATTCGGCTCCTACTGGACGGATTTTCATAAAATATGGTATTTATTTTCCGAAAGCCTGTGGGAGAAGTTCAAATTTCCTTAAAATCGGACAAGAATAGTGGTTACTTTAGACGGAGACCAATATACATTTCTGATATCTCAGTCGGATCTTCTTAGAAAGAGAAATGTTTCAAACAGAAGTTTTGGGTAAAATAAAAAAAAATTTCATGTTTAGTAAATTGCTGTTTATGAGATAATGTATAATAAATAATATATTAGAGCCGGGTAGGCCACAGATGACAATATGGCGCATGCGCATTGCATGCAGCATACGTAAGGATGAAAATACGCAGTCAGAATTTTATATACTTATTAATTTTCCGCCACAACAATGGTTGTAATAAGCACCTCATTGTTACGTTATACGTTTATTGCCTGTCTTTTTCGTTATGATTTTAACGTGATACAATAGACAGAACTCCACAAATCAAACGATTCGAAGTAAGAAATTTAAAATGTACTTATGTAGTTAAAGAAAAATTCGGAATGCAATTCAAATCGTATCAAATATCTTTACCACAATTCTAAGTTGTAGCTTTAACAGATGTTGCTGTAGTAGGTATTGGCAACAATGGGCAGTAAATTTAATGTTCTTGAGTGTTCTCTTTTATGTCTGTGATAAGTAGCCAGAAATACAGATTGCCGGATAATTTACAGTTTTATCGTACGTGGGTACTCATAGATAAAGTAATGAATGGAGTGTCTGTGTGAAAGAGACTTATGTCTTGTGCTTTAAAAACTTTATTTATTTTATTTTAGTTATTAAATCTTATCACGTCCTTAGTATATAATATTTAAATGCCAATTTTTATCTTTGCACCGTGCATTTTGAATTCTACTTAGTTCACTCACCAACAAATTCACTATTTATTAACTTGGTTAAAAGTTTTAAATTTACATTAAAATACACAATAATATCGCTCCTACATATTTCGGTCTTTGATGACCATCATCAGGGAGCTTTATCTGTACCTAGCTAAAGTTACATTTATGTTAAAACACTCGGTAAAATTGCGTCTTTATATAGATTAGGTGATGTGGCTGCATGCCGCTCTACGACATGCTGCCACATCACCTAATTTATATAAAGACGTAATTTTACCGAGTGTTTTAACATAAATGCAACTTTAGTTAGGTACAGATAAAACTCCCTGATGATGGTCATCAAAGACCGAAACATGTAGGAGCGATATTATTGTGTATTTTAATGTAAATTTAAAACTTTTAACCAAGTTAATAAATAGTCGGGAACTGTTTACAGTTGACACGTCATAACATCCCAGAAGAACCGAATCTTTAGTTTGTAACCACGCTCTGAAAGAAGGGCCTTCGACATTGTCAGAGATGAGCAGTGAGAATCACGCATTGCTAACATACCGTCTCTGAGATCTGTGCTAGGAGAGAGATGGCGGCCACCTGCAAATCCGTGGATGATTATTTTTGTTGGATGGCTTGCGTTGAACCATGATCCGTGCAGTGAGCTGGCATTGAGGGTGTTCAGCAACTCTGGATTCTGCTCTGTCCGCCTGTGAAGAACAGAACAGCCCGTAAGGTTGGGATTACAGGCTTCCACCGCGGTGAACACTCTTTCGGGATGTCACGTGGCGCGTGTTGGCAGTAATGTCTTGCCCATCAGGGTCAAGCAACACGAGAAGAGGGGACCGATCTCATATCACGCAACGTTGGTGAATATCTACTAACATACGACACGTAACATCCCAGAAGAGCGAAGGCCTAAATTGTAAAGTTGTGTAAAGCAAGTAACGGCTTAACAAACCCTTTAAAATACGCCCATTAACTTACAGCATTCTTCCATTTTGCCAACATAATATTACCTATTGGTCTCACGATAAGGGAAGGGGGAATTCGCGAAGTCTAATACCAGGTCCAGTAGAGTCCGCTAATTTTTCACTGGCGTTATTTGCACTTATGTATACACGTATATTCATTTCCGTTTCACTTGTGCCATGGTGTAAATATTTATTCAAATTAGGTAAGGGAACAGTTCTGTAATTTCCCCTTGTACATGCTGTATATAATTTCTGTGCAATAAATCTGTTTAAAATAAAAATAGTCCGCCGCTGCTCCGTGTTCAGAGCCAGAAGAACCAGTTCTCTCTCGCAGCTTTAAGAGATGAGGCAGCGCTAACTGCCTTTCCATGTTAATACTTCGTGTGTGTGTGTGTGTGTGTGTGTGTGTGTGTGTGTGTGTGTGTGAGTGTTGCAGATAGCAGTGAAAGTTGTCACACTTAAGACAAATGGACATACAAATCATAACATTCCGTCATATGCAGCACTGTCTTGTATTTCCTACCCGTCACATTTTGACTGAATATATTAATACTCATCATAATCTATACACCACGTTTAAGCCTACTTTTTTTTTATTTCAGCAGCCTTAATTATCTGTAAATCCTTGATGACTGTCTGGGTACGGCAGTCTTGAGAATTCCAGTCCGTTCTAAACGTGCCGGGTGTAGCAATGTAAATAAGAACGAAAGTAAGTCGAAGTTTTTGCGAGAAGGTCAGGTCAGTTGGTAAATAACACAGAGTTAACACTCAAGATGAATATGGTTGTTTTTGTTTGTACTGTCGCTTTGTGGACTGAGTGACAAATGACTTACCTCCAGTGACAGGATAATTCTGAAATAGGCACCGTGAGAAATGAACCGGCCATGGTGAATCTAAATGCTTTATCCCACATTTGTACAGTATAGTGGCATTGAGATACTGACAAAATACCCTTTTAACTAGAGCTGTGTCTAGGTTCAGACGGTTGTCGCTGGCGTTTCACCGCAGAGTCCCCGGTTTTGTCCTGTCGTACTTCATTTGGGCTTTGTGGTAGAGAACGTGGCACCGACCCATGCTTTTCTTCGGGTACTTCGGTTTACCCCTTCCAATAGGCAATACTTCGACTCATGGTCAGTGCTTATCGGTCGTCAGAAGGTGATGCAATGCTCTTCAGTGTAAAGAATTAGGTATCACCTACTGCAATACGAAGACTGATTGACTGATTGACTGACTGGCTGGCTAGCTGACTGGCTGACTGGCTGGTTGACTGGGGGACTGACTGATTGGCTGGCTGGCTGATTGGCTGGGTGGCTGATTGATTGACTGGCTGACTGATTGAATGACTGGCTGGCTGACTGGCTGACTGATTGCCTGACTAGCTAATTGACTGACTGGCTGACTGACTGATTGACAGATTGATTGGCTGATTGACTGACTGATTGACTGATTGACTGACTGGCTGACTGACAGACTGATCGACTGGCTGGCTGGCTGGTTGCCTGGCTGGGTGGCTGATTGTCTGGCAGACTGATGGACTGACTGGCTGACTGACAGATTGACTGACTGGCTGACTGACTGATTGACTGACTGACTTGCTGACTGATTGACAGATTGACTGGCTGGCTGGATGACTGACTGATTGAATGAATGACTTATTGACTGACTGGCTGACTGACTGACTGAATGAATGGCCGATTAATAACCAGCCAACCAGCTATCTAACTAACGGACTCTAAGGGAAAGATCCTTTTTGTGAAGCTGTTAGTCGTTCAGCTACTCGAAGATTCATAACCGCTGTCACACAATCCCGCCACTGGACTCTATCCTGAACCTGACGAAATCAGTCCACATCCTACTGTGCTGTTTCCTTAAGATATATTTTAATGTTATCCTGAAATTTAGGCCCAAATTCAGGTGTTCCAAGACGTCTTTTCCACTCAGACTTTTCGACAAAAATTCTGTGGGAATATCCAGTCTCTTCCTTGCTGGTCAGATGTCCTGATTATTTTATTCTTTCAACTTGACCGTACTACGACAGCGATGAGGATGGAACACTCTTGGGACACTCTCCTGACAGACACATATATTAGGAATTTTCGGGTCCTCTCTTCACAGCAGTAGAAGAGCTGATTCTTGAGCTCACCTTGTGTACAGGTAGAACTGTATGCGAGGGTGCGGGCATGTGTAGGGTTGTTCAATACAAGATGTTGTATTCAGCACACTGTTCACTGCCGTGGGCCCTCCGTTCGGTCGTTGCTGAGCTTCGGCCCCTGCAAAGAAATGTTACAATGCAGTGTGGCGTGGCAGTGTAGTAACAAAAATGATTATACGTGATGAGCTAATGAAGAGCACACAAAACAGGTAAAACTCTATAGTATATCTTATTGAACGTAAAACGTACTTGAATCTTCCTCCAGGGTTCTGAATATTTTCATCCGTCCTCTTAGGCATGTTTCGAGAGGCACGTTACATAAAATTTACCGTTTTTCTATCAAGTAATGACTTTAAATGGATCATTCTCTACCAAACGCATTTTAGTCACTGGCCAATCTGTTCACTTCGTCCTTCCATCATAATTACGTTCCCATCTCAGCATCTGCAACTTGCCAGTGACTTTGCCTGCACACTTTTCCTGAAATTTATTGAAGCACTGCCATTAAATTGTTCTGAATTTCTACAACAGATTCAAAGTGAAGTCATTGGATTGAACTTCGTTTGGACAAACACAATGAAAACCCATGGTCAATGACATGTCGAGTGTCATGAATATGTCTACACCAGTTTTTACTACTCGAGAAGTGCTTAAAACTTAATTTCCTTTTATTTGAACCAGCCAAGGATCGGACAGACATAAAGTTCACAAAGTACAGTCAGAGGGTATGATAATGTGCTGCCTGGTCAAGGCTATCGCGCTCCACAGGGAAGCGTGATATATCAGTATGCGGCAATGGATAGCGGCGGAAAGTGGTAGAAACTGAGAACAAATAGTTTTAGTGCGACTTTTTATGTTATAGAGCTCGCAGGAAGTTGTCCGGGCGAAGATGAGATTTTACGCTTAGAACCAAGGTTTAGCAGCCTGATCTTTGCCGGCAGTAGTGTGTAGGCCTACCTGCTAAACCAAATCAGTAACCTGTCCAAATGCTGGGTATTTTTCGTCCATAAAGTTTCCTTGAAATTTAAAAAAAACTTGAAGGAACGTGACTGATTAATTATTTCTTACAAAAGAACAAATTCGAAATGAATAATTAATTTATATCGAAGAATCAAACATAATTTGCGGTGACGGTTGTTTCGTCGGTCTAGAAAAACCTTAATTCGGAAATGATCAAAATTTCGTACGGTGGCATTTAATACGTCTGGATTATCTACATATAGCTTTCTTTAGGCCACCTTTCCAGGGCCTAGAATTTTGAGGAATCTCCTGGAGTTTGGAAAATCTGTGGATCCGTGCCCTTACTTTCCATTGGCGATTCTAGTCTTTTATTTCTGGACCGTAACATCAGATACTTGTTTGATCATCTGATTACACACTTCCGAAGCTCACAATCTCCAGATTTTTTTCTGAAAGATTTTTTTTTTGTGTTGTGTTGTGCTGTGTTGTGTTGTGTTGTGTTGTGTTGTGTTGTGTGTGTATGTGTGTTGATGTGTGTGTGTGTGCGCGCGCGTGATTCCTCCGCTGCATCAGCCCTCATTCATTGTGAGTCTAAAAACTTTATCTTGCCATACAGGATTTGTGTTTGTGAATCTAGGCACCAATCATCACCGGCTCTTCCATTATTTTTAAAAATTAAATACACTAAAAGTGTCGGCGGGGAAGAAATAAAACTGTGTACAGAATGTACTTATTTAGGTACAAAAATAGACCAGTCGGGAGATAATACAACAGAAAAAGAAACACAAAATTAGTGATACGAAGAAAGCTATAAATACTTTAAACTTCATTTGGTGGCACAAAAATATTACTAAAAAGAGAAAATTATACGCGTATCAAAGTATAATTCCGAGCATTTTGGTGTATGGTGCAGAAGTATGGCAAATCCCTACTAGAGAAATAAATACAATTTTGTCTGCAGAAATGGATGTGCTAAGGAGGTCAGCAAGAAAATCAAGGATGGAAAGAATAAAAAATGAACATATAAAGGAAATAATGGTAGTGAAAGGGAAGTCGGACATCATAGATATTATAGAGCAGAAAAGACTACAGTGGTATGGCCACGTCAAAAGGATGCCAGAGGAGAGAATACAAAAATTAATTATGGATTGGATACAACGGGAGAGAAGGAAAAGAGGACGTCGAAGAAGAACATGGATTGAAGGAGTACAAGCAGCCATGACAACATGAAATTTAGAACCAGATCAATGGAGAAACAGAGAGGAATGTCGTTTGGTTTGGGGAAGACGGTGACAGCTGTTAAAAAACCGGACAGATGGATAGAAATACACTAAAAGAATAAAATTTCTCATTTACAATGGGAGTATTATGAATTTAGTTACAATTCCATTCATCTGCTTTCCTCTGATTAATTAGCAGTTGCTTGGTACATCCAGTTCGTGGATTTCAAATCGCGACAGTTAAGAAAGGAGTTCAAAAAATTATATTTTATTTCTAGAAGCAGATTTCTTTAAAGTTCCAGCGTATCAGGAGAATAGTAATCCCTGAAAACTGCTGATGTATTAATTTGTTAAGATTCATATAAATAACATGTATGTGAAGAAATTGCAGGATTTTTAATATTAATTAAAGAATTTTATTGTATCGCATGTTACCGTATGCAGTCGAACTCGTTTATAACGCCATGAAAGTGTCGTTATAAACGAGTGCTGGTACAACAGAGCGGTATAATGGTTAGCAGTAATTAATTCATTGGTACCACAGCATATCCCACGTTATATAAGAGGTGTCGCATAAACCGATGTCGTTATAGCCGGATTCGTCTGTCATTCTTCATTCATTCACAAAGGTTTTAATTTTTTAAACTAATTAACGAATTCTGACAACGACGGCGTGAAAAGCCACTCAGCGTCTAAGGCTGTGGCCTTCATACAGACGATCTACGACAGTCGTTGTATGTGTGGTCTATGTCACGTGGGAATTATACAGTGCTGGCAGTGTTATAATTCATGATACAATGCCGCGTGAGAAGAATATACGTGTACATCAGGGATGGGAAAAAAAGCGTTTGAGACACATTGGTACGAATGCCTTCTAATAATACGGCAAATTTCCTAATTAAAGGAGAAACCGAAATTCGCTAGAATTAAATTCATTACAGCAAGCTGATGGGTTAAACACAAAAGAACAGGGCATTTTTAGCAGTCGAGAAAAAAATAGTTAAGAAATGCGGTAATATTTTCCCCTGAACAACTGAAGAACATTTTGGTGAATACCTGAGCTTAATGCAGATCAGAACACTGCCTCAAATCTTAAGGTATGTCATCCCCGTTGTGTTAGGTCAATAATGCAAAGCTGTAGTGTGTATATATCTATATATACATACAGTCATGAACACAACAGTATTACAATTAGTAGCAATATATATAACATACAACTACATGTTTCGGCCCTGTATGTAGGCCATCATCAGGTTGTCCAAAGAACTTATTAAGTGACTATACAGTGTGTGTGGTAATTTTGGATGGTGGACGAGATCTCGTCTTACATCATAAATCGTGGGATTAGTAAAAGTAGCCAACATTTATTTAAATGTTGGCAATTCTTGACTAGTCCCATGATTTATGATGTACTGTTGTGTTCATGACTGTATGTATATATAGATATATACACACTACAGCTTCGTATTACTGTCTCAAACGTAATGTCGAGAGCTCCAGAGCTGTATTGTACCTCTTCTAATTACCGAAGAACATACTTATTTACAGATTCAATGTGAAGCAAAATTATTTGTGTCTTATCTTCGCTGCGGTACGTTTCTCGTATAATGAGTCATAGTACGTTAGAGTCACGTAAAAGAAATGAAAAATTCCATTCGGTAATATAGCTTTTTTTAAAAAAAGTTACGAAATTAATTTAACCACATTTTATCCCCAGCTTGCTACATTTGGCATTTGGCGAACGTGTTGTCAACCCCTGATCAAGAGAAATGTTAAATAAACGCACAGTAGCTGCTAGTGAAGGTATTTGTTGGGAGTTTCCAAGTGTATCAGTACAACATGTAAGAATGATCTGTTACGAAACAAAACTGTTCAATGATTTCACTTTCAAGAATTGTGTTCATAAGCAAATTAAAAACAAATAAATTAACGAAAGCTCTTTCATTGTTAGCAAGACCATCTGTGAAAAATATACCCTTCTGACAGAGTATTTAGGTAAAATGTATTCTGATGTGTTGTGTTGGGACACCTGCTTTTACGTTAAAAACGGTGCCCTCTCAGCCTGTGAATGATTCCTATATTTTTCCTATATTTGTCTCAATAAACAGCAATTGCATACCTAAGTAGCAGCGACCGGTTACTGTTTGTAATGTAACAACATCGTGTTCTCTTTGAGGTAGGAGCTAAATTCTGTTCCGTGCATGAAGAATCAATTACTCTGGAAAAGTTCATACTAATGCAGTTGTTACATGGGGAAAACGTTTGCTACCACCGTTGCTAGGATACGAGAAAGCGGGGGATCTATTTTGCCTCAGATTGCTGTTCGTTTAGGTTTTTATACGGTAACACTAGTAATAAAAAGTAATATCACGTTTGTGATTATAATCTCGAATCATTCCTTAAGAAACATGTTTTTTAACCACGAGATAAGGCCTTTCTGTACATAAGGACGAAGCTTGGAGAGTTTCGCAAACATGTCCATCAGTCAAACAGCCTCCACACAGCTTTCCACATTCCACATGTCATACGGCTTTTACTGTTTCACACCGAGGAAGAACAAGGACCAACGATTCTGATGAAGTTTCAGGTAATCACCACTCATGTGCGTTGCCACTAAATTTGTCTGGTCCATAATTTGGGCTATCAGAAGCCGGCAATTCAGCGTGCAACCTCGGGATCAGTTTCACGAGAGGTTCGTGGTGGATGAAGTGTCACTGGTGCAGGTTTGTTCTGTTTTCCCCGGCTAATTATAATTCTACCATAGCTCCAAAATCGTCCAGCCTCCTTCCCTGAGGTGTCCCTAGCCTTGACCCGGTTGGATGTCTGCATTTCATAACAGATTATTACCTTGTGCAAGCTAGTGGTCGTGGTTTTAATAATAACGGTATAATATTGAAGTGATAAATTAACACAGACTGTAGACGTAAATATATATTTTAACTATTTTATGTCTACGACTGTTGATCTGAGCAACCAAGCGGTAATATAACCTACAGGACAGGGGCAGTAGCCCAAGGTGATAATATTTAAAGTCTTCTCATCTGGTAATCTTGTGAGTTACGACATAGTGTATTTTGGTAGGTGGAGATTTTCTCCGGTTTCTACCCACGAAACTTCAACACGGTATCACAACCGAGAAAAAGACAGGGTGAGGCAATCTCTGATGTTACAGTATGCTGTCTGACGGACGTTAAGTGACAGGCAAACTCGACTGTTAGTTTGCTGTACTCCGACTTGAATGACTGACCTAGTTCCGTCCTTAACCCTATTTTCGTGATGACGCCACATGTAGTCTTACTCCGTGATACTGGCTGCAAGTATGAAAACAGGAATCGAGCTTTCGTATACCACTAGTGACACTGACTTCATTTTTAGACGCGTTCGCAAAATTGCGAGAATCGACTGTTAACTTCATCATGTCTCTCTGTCTGTGTCTGTCTGCCCGTCCGACCGCATGGAACTACTCTGCTCCCACTGAATGGATTTGCATGAATTTTGATATTTGAGTATTTTTCGAAAATATTTCGAAAAAATGGAAGTTGCATCACAATCGGACAAGAATAACGGGAATACTTTACATGAAGACCAATATACAGTTATGATCATAACTCGCTCAGTTCTTCTCAGACTGAGAAATATTTCGAAAAATTTGTAGAGAAAATCAGCACACACATTTATGTTCAATAACATTTTTTAAATGGTGTCGGATATGGGATAATGTGGATGACTATATAGTGCATGCGCAATGAATGCTGGGTATCTAAGGCTACAAATTCACAGTCGGAATATGTAATACGTATTGCTTTTCTACTGTATCAATGATTACACGAACGCGCTCCAGTGCGTTGTCTGTCTTCTTCTCTGTTAGTGTTCTACGTTGATGTTACACGAAGTCACAAATCAGTGAACTTCTGCAATTAGGCGGCCTCAGGCCATTTCTGAGTTGTCTGACGCGCCTTTCAAAGTGTATACAGCATATAATGCCAAATAGTGCATGCTTCGGTGGTCTAGGGGTAGCGTGCTGGCCTTTAGTATCCAAGTTTGCGGATTCAAACCCGGCCGAAGCCGTCGGATTTTTAGGGCAAAAAAATCCTCAGCACGCCTTCCTTCGGAGGGGAAGTAAAGCCGTCGGTCCCATGTCGTAGATTTGCACCATGTAAAAGATCCCTAAATTTACGTGGAAGTCGGAATTTAGGAAAAATTACTACCGGAAAACTTTCTCGCCCACAGCTCCACCTTTCGCTGCTAGGATCTCTCGCGTCGTTGCGGACGGAGGCACCTGGCGGCTAAAGTGGGAACGTCTAAAGGCGGGGGAAAGCAATGGCAAACTACCCCCAAGAACTTGTCCAGGATGCAGTGTGCCAGAGTCATACCGGTCACATGACTGGGCTCTGGTTCTTGCCAAGCCCGGCCTTCAAGGCTGAATACTAATGAATGAATGAATGAGTGAGTGGGCTACTTTTGAACAAGGAAGTTAAACTTTAAAACTGAGAACTCGCGGCCATGAATATTAAAATCTTCTTTAATACAACGTCATGTATTTTGGTAGATCTTCCCCGAAGTTGTAGAGGTGTCTGCTGCCAGAATTGTTAGGATAGCAGATGTGACGATGTGGGCAGCATACTCCTCTGCAACATTGTTAACAGCCAAACGACACGGCGTCACACCCCGGAATACCGTCATTTAAATACACGAAACACCATATATAGAACCACCCTAGCTTGAGATATGTGAAGAGCAATTCCCTACTGTGCTGTGTTTCGATGTACTGACACCCTCGACACTCCGCCACAAACTGATAGCACTATATTGGAGTTTGAATGTAGTCCCTACGTAAGCACAGGAGATGTTTTTCAGTAATATTTATGTATTTCGCAAAATTAACGTGTCTCAGTTTGCTGATGCGGTATTTCAAAACTACCAAACGCCTTTCTGAATTAGACAATTCGTACGGTTGCCGTATTGGAATGATTGATGACCTGGGGTTAAGGCAGTTCAAAAGACCGCAGACCTCGAATGGAGTATTGTTTTTATCATGATTTTAGAGAACTGTTGAAACGAACATCACCTTCGAATAGGTTGCAGACTTGGCTTGTATTCGGCATTGCCTGACTTCAAATCTTAGCTCGGAGACCGGTTATTCTTCACTTGGATTTCGATAGTTTTCCGTACCGTCTTCATGCATAGGCCGGGGTAGCTACTTAAGCAACACAGCGACCCTCCATTTCACATGCTATCCTACTCATTCACAGATAATTATATTATTCGTCACCATCTAACCTGGGCTACTGACAGTGTCTGTAAATAAATCTAAATTAGTAAATTAATACGTTGAGCTGTGTGCACAGCTGAATGAGACCGGCATAAGGCAGATGCTAACAGTGGTGTGCACACTTGAATCAGACCGCACACACATATTGTTGTGCGCAGCTGCATGAGAGGGCTATAAGGCAGATGTTATTAGTGGTGTGCATAGCTGAATGAGACCGCACACACAGGCGGATACTAGCAGTTGTGAGCACACCTGAATCAGACCGCACATATAGGCAGATGCTATCAGTGGTGAGCACAGCTGAATGAGACCGCACTCACAGGCAGATGCTAACATGGCGCGCACAGCTGGATGAGATTGAACATACAGGCAGATACTAACATAGTGTGCACAGCTGAATGCGACCGCACACACAGGCGGATATTAACAGTTGTGAGCACAGCTGAATGAGACCGAACACAGACAGATGCTAGCATGGCGTGCACAGCTGAATGAGACCGAACACACAAACAGATGCTAGCATGGCGTGCACAGCTGAATGAGACCGAACACACAGACAGATGCTAACATGGCGTGCACAGCTGAATGAGATCGAACACACAGGCAGATGCTAACAGTGATGTGCACAGCTGAATGAGACCGCACACACAGGCAGATGCTAATAGGGTGTGTACAGTCGAGTGAGACTGACACAGAATATGATGTTAGCTGTGGTGTGCAGAGCTCAATAACACTGATACACAAGCAGGTATTAACCAAAT
>Ga0123357_10003568_pt1 | contig 17907 bp, 17 predicted proteins | sample TergutEmb28metaG_FD_89873 | JGI IMG/M metagenome (GOLD analysis project Ga0123357, IMG submission 89873) | Embiratermes neotenicus P4 segment gut microbial communities from Petit-Saut dam, French Guiana - Emb289 P4 | ecosystem: Host-associated > Arthropoda: Insects > Digestive system > Gut ... | reverse complement strand
TTTTTTAAAAACTAAACTTAAAAAAATTTAAAATTTAGTTTTCTTTTTTTTTTTTAAATTAATGAAAAATTTTTTAAATTTTTTTTTTTTTTTTGGTAACTGTTAGAATTATTTCCACATACACAGTCTTCACAAAAGTACTTTTATACTGGCACATAGTAATGCTGATAGTTTATTAATTGTGAGGAGACATAAATAATTTGTTTTGCTGTTGTAAACATACATTCCACACGCATGTGCCTATTTTCTGTAGAAAAAAAGACAAACCTTAATAACTACAGATTTTGACACTCTTTGAAATCCAATAATGCCATATGCAGTATTTATCATACCTGAGTGGCTAGTCAAGTTGAATTGTTGAAAGATTTGTTTGGTGGTCAGCATTCACCAACTAGTTTTTTCCATGTCTTTCTTATTAATATCTGTTTTATCATACCAGTTAATGTTTGGATGTTGTAATGCTACAGAAGATGAAATTCTCTCTGGAGGATTGTAGTGATTGCATTAACTTTGTACTTTTATGTAGAAAATTTGGGAACTAATTTCTAGACAGAAGTAAGTCATGTATAATCAAACATCATTGGTGGCTGTCATGTTTCAAATTTCCATTACATAGTTTTAGTAGCATTTCTGATGTAAACCATAATTTTGTAGATGAGAACACAGTAGTCAGGCTTGTTCGAAATGTCTCACCACCAGCCATGCAAAGACTTGAGAAGTAAATATCTGTATAAATAAGATGTGGGTTATGACATATCTAACATATCTAAGACTTAAAAAGAAGGGGCTATAAAGTTCTCAGAATGACTATAATGCAGCATGCCATATTAATATGAGACTCGATTGTGTTAAAATGATGTCTGTGCGTGTTTGAGCTCAGTGTGCTGTGATTTCAAGGTGTAAAATCAGTTATGTGTCAAAGCTGTGCCAGAAATAAGAGGTGTGTGTTTGGATCCCTTATCAAAGACTGAGTAATCAGAATTTAGAGCCAAGAATTAAAATTAAATTTTGTGTAAAATTATGAAACATTGCAAGTGAAAGGTATGCAGTGCTGTCTGAAGCAGATGGCACAGCAGTTGTGAAGAAATTGAATGTCCTGAGTGGCATAAATGGTTCAAGGAGGGTCAAGAGAATATAGGAGATGTAGAGGGAAGCTGTTATCCAGAAATGCACAGATCTGATAAAAACACAAGTAAACTGTCTTACTTGGTCAGACAAGGCAAATCAACCAGCCAGGCCTATATATGTAGAAGTATTGGTGAGGTTACTTGAAGCTGTGCCCAGGAAAGTTCCTGAACTTTGGGCCAACAGGTGGTTCTTCCTTCATGGCTGTCCACGTTACTCAGCGCTGTGTCACGCAGGGTGTGGGAAAAGAGATGATATTGGACTGGAACAGCCACCTTATTAACCAGATTGGGCATGTGGCTCTTTCCAAAATTAATGTCCACTCTCAAGGGATGAAGATTTTAGGACAGCGAAGATATTTAGAGAAAAGTGATGGCAGTCCTGAAGGTCATTCCAAAAGAGTTCATAAATATTCCCAACAGTGGTAGCATTGCTGGGATAAGTGTGTAGCAGCTCACAGGGACTACTGTGAAGGTGACACCTCTCATTAACCTTTTACAGATGAAGTGCAGACTGCTTGCAGTCAGCACTTTTCAACTCGGTTATAAAAACCAATCAGTTTATGATGTAAGTGGCACAAGCCACGGTTTGTTCTCAGATAAATACAAAGCACATACATGCAGTGTAGGCAGAGCATACAGTTCTTGAATGTTAAACTTGTTGGTACATCACATAACCAATAGGCTTTAAAAGGTTAAGGGAACACTGCAGTACAATCAATTTTGGAACTTTATAGCCACTCTATGTTTATTGTGTTAAAGGTTTTGAAATGTAAGTGCCATAAATGGTATAAGAATTCATGAGCTGGAGTTTATTAGGATAAAAAGTATTACTTATATTTCATATAAAAACAGCTTGTTCACAAATGTTTCGCTGCTATTTGAAGGAAACATGCCTACAATGTAAAATCATGACTATCTTGGATGTGACAGCATGTACTTAGGAAGATGGGTACTAACATTTCAGAGAATCTGTTGCCTCCATCTGTAGGATCAACGTGTAAGCCATACTAATCATTGCTGAGATACTGATAGTATTATTAAATAAACCATAAATACAAATGAAGTGTAAACTTCAATTGGGATGTTGTTTGTTCACTCTACTTCACTTGTCACATCACATTTCCTTTACTGGTTTTACAAATCACTAGCTTTCAATTTCACTACTTTGCAGTCTTACGTCCGCTGCATTCTCCTGTGGTTGTCATACCCATGAGTTTGTTCATGTATTTACGTGCAAGACAAGTTGTGAGAAATCATTTCAGTACCAGGTGATCATGAATCACAGAGAGTGCCAGTTGTTATCTATGCCATGATCACCTATATTCAGTTATATCAATATTGAGCTATTCATGTGTGCAGTAAATGTGGTCACATTTCTTTTACATGTACTGCAGTAATAAAGTGCAAATACTTGTACTTCATGTCATATTTTCCTTGTTGAGTTTCCCGTAGAACAAAGAAGTGTGTTTTGACTGTATATAGCACATAATTCTTGTAATATGACATATATTCATTTTTTACTTGAATGCGCTGATGCACTGAATATATAGTATTGAGCATTCATTGCTGCAACCAGAAGCAGACAGTATAGTGGTTATCTACACTACAGGTCATACGAATCAAGTACTTGATAACAAATGTCTTTCAGTCACTAAACTTTAGTGATATGTTGTTTAAAAAATATGTTCTGTACCATTTCTGACACATAATTATTTACCTTGTATTTTAGACAAGAAGGCATTGAAGAGACATTGCCCACCAGCAAAGAGAGGAACCAAAAACGAAGAGAGGGTATATATCCGAGAAATGAAAAACATGGTAATAAAAGTGACCATGTGGTGCCAGATGAAAGGCAGACTAGGAAAAGTGAGGAACAGGAAAGCAGAGGAAATAGAAGCAGTAGAAATGGAAGGAGGGGGTAATTATGTAATTTCAGAAACTTGAAGTAAATTAGTAGTAGTAGTAGAGAAGGGTGGGTTGCACAGTTAGAGCAGGTGAAAGTCTGTGATACTGATACTTCCAGGATGACAGAGCAGTTTCATAAAACATCTGTGCCCCCATTATATTTTAACTCCCATTGACTGAGTTCAGAATGGCCCATGACTTAATGTCTTAGGTCATATGATCTCTTTAATAGTCCCCTGTTCTGAGTTAGTGACTTCCGATTTGTTGGATTTGATGTGTACACTTAGTCCCTTAACATGTTTGTGGAGTCTCCCAAGTAACTGTATGCTTACAAACATCACCTGTGAATTTGTAAATGGGGTTTGAAAATGAGCTTCTGTTTTGATTGTATCTGTTCATGCAGTTTCAACTTTTGTGTTTAAACACCATGTCTGATTCGTGAACATAGGAAGACCAGGACATTTCAAACAAGTGTGACATCTGGGGCCCCCCATCCCCAACTGGAACTTATCTTCATAGCGGTGAATGTGGAGTTTATAGAATGCATACTGTGCCTCTTAAGTAATATAATAGATCAGTTGCATAATTTGAATGTATTTCAGTGTATTTTGTGTTTAAAGATGAAAAATGCATTTTATTGCAGTGTACCTGAAGTGAGGAGAAATCGATGGGGGAATGAAGAAGAAAATGCTACAAGTATAAGCCGTCCAATTAAACAGGAACCAAATAGCGGGGAAGAAGGAGAGTATGTGTGGGGAAGGAAGCCTGCTGCTTCAAAAGAAGAAAACATTCTGCCAGGACAAAAGGATAAACCAAATTTTGGGTTGTCAGGAAAGTTAGCAGAGGACACAAATACTTTCAATGGTGTTGTTATCAAGTACAGTCAACCTCCTGAAGCTCGTAAACCTAAAAGACGTTGGAGATTCTACCCATTTAAAGGTGATGAAGGTCTTCCAACATTGTATATACACAGACAAAGTTCGTACCTCATAGGCAGAGATCGAAAGGTTGCAGATATTCCTGTAGATCATCCGTCATGCTCAAAACAACATGCTGCTTTGCAGTACCGTCTTGTGCCATTTGAACGTGAGGATGGAACTAGAGGTAAAAGAGTGAGGCCTTACATCATTGACCTCGAGTCATCAAATGGGACATATGTAAATAATGTGAAGATTGATCCCAGGACATATGTGGAATTGCTAGAGAAAGATGTGGTAAAGTTTGGTTACAGTTCTCGAGAGTATGTCCTACTGCACGAACAGAGTAAGGATGAACAGTTGGATGACGATGTTGCAACAGGTGGAAATGACTGAAGAGGTTCTGGCATATGTGTACAAACATCAGCGGCAATTTTTATATACATGTGTTACAGCAGAAGTGCAACGGAAATAAAAAACATTTGAAATTGGTATACAAGTTTTCCTCCAACTAAGTGCACAATTGGCTTTATTGCTCCTACGTGTTTCGGCTGCAACCCACGGCCATTTTCAGGGAGCTACAAATGTTGAAGATATGTACAGCGTGTTATGCAGTTTGTCAAATATACGTGGTAGAATATTTATACATACTGATGATGTTCGTAAATGTACGCTTGATGAATGAATGTAGTGTACTTTCAGTCATGGAGTGCACACCACATATCTAATCTAGGATCGCCACTCTACTAAAAACTGGAGAGAAATCCTCCATCACCAGATGTTTGCATGGCACATTTTATATACTTTTAATATTTCATTTGTGTATGAAAATGCAGTGTCCTCTTAGAATAGTATTTGGGTTTGAGCCCTTGCAGGCCTGATGCATCTAGGCCTTAAAACAGGCCCTTTGTGCCCCATACTCTGATACTAGGTTAAAGGAGCCCTGTTCCTCTACCAGAGTTCCAAATGGCCCCCATACTTAGATTCATAACATCCTCAGGGTCCAAAAAGAAGGAACCCAGATATGCATGTCTGAGTGAGGCCAAGGCCTGACACTCACACAGAACATGGAACTGAGGTTTCCTCCTCAGTACCACACTTCCTACAAGTGGGGTTGCTACTCAACCCCATTACATATAGATGTCTTCTCAGGGTGTTATGTCTGGTAAGAAGGCCAGTAATGGCCCTGGATTGTGTCCTATTAAAGGACAGTAATCGGACCTTTGTCGCCAGGCTAGGGGCCCTAAAGCAATCTTTGAGCCTGTCTCTGAGTACTACAAGGACCACACCACCTTGCCAATTGCTGGTTGTCCACCCAGCGTTAAATTTTATTGTTGATATTCTGCCTAGAGACATGAAGGGACGGCTCAGGTCATACAAACTTCTGAGTGGAACTGTCCCTCGTGTGCTTGTCGGCAATTTCATTTCCACATACCCTGGCTTGTCCAGGGATCCAGTACAGCCCCATGGTGTGTCAGGTAGAGATATCATTCAACACCTTTTGGCACTGTAGTACTAGTGGAGACATTGTTTTGGCAGCCAGAGTGCTTTCAGAGCTACCTGGCTATCAGAGCAAATACTGACATACTTCTCCGGCTACCCTGAGTTTCAGTTTCATAAACACAGGCTTATATTGCATATCTACCTCAGCCTGAAAGACTGTAGCATGTTTTCCTAGACGGATACTGAGCTTTTTCGTAAGGATTGCCCATAGACCCCAACCCAGTCCCTTCCTCTGTCTTGGACCCACCTGAAACCAGACGAGCCCTTTAACTACAGGAGGAGTCCCAGGTCCTGTGGTACACTCCTCTCTAGTCAATATAGTAACCCTATATTTGGGTTCAAGATTGAAAGCTGGCCTCATAACCTTGACCCCTATGGTAAACACGGGATCAGACTTCTGAAGCCGTGTCAGTATACTATGTCTTTGATTGGGATGAAGGTAAGACCAACATCCCACACTCCAGAGGCAATGTGCCGCTGACCATGCCTCACCTTGAATCACCAGATCCAATGGAGGCAGGTCAGTGAGTGCCTCTTTAGCATCTGTAGGAGTGGTACAAATCGCTCCCGTTATCCCTAAGCAAGCAATTCTTTGCACTCTGCTTTGTCTTTTCTTGTCACTAGCTGTCTGACTGCCAGGCCACCATACTAAGGATGCAGGAGAAATGGACAGCCTAATGATAGAGAAATAGAGCCAGGGTCACAGGCCCACAACAGGTTGTGAACCTTCCTCGTAACATCCAAATGCTCCTTCCAGGTCAGCCGAGTCCCAGATAACCCGTAGATACTTGACCAACCCAGAGTGACTTAATGTAACGCCAAAAAAATTTTATTCAAAGAAACCTGGGAGTTCCTTTGTCTTGTGAATACTACAAGCTTAGTCTTATCAGGATTAACTGATAGCCCAACCACATTACTCAATGTTTGTTCATTTAGAAGGGCCCATTGCATGAGCCCTAACACTGCCTTTGGGACTTCACCCACCGCAAGAAGACATGTCTGCATAACTTTGAGTATATATCCCCTCTCCACTGAGCCTTGCTATCAGATCATCCACAACAAGACACCACAGAAGCAGTGACAGCACACCCCCCTGTTGGCACCACCTGGATACCGCAACCCTTGTGAAAGAACGTTGAGGAGCGCCACAACCACGCGGCCCTCCAGGGTGGCCGTAATCCACTGAACAATGTTATCACATCCTTGTTTGACCAAAGCATCGCACATGTAGTCATAGCAGGTATTATTAAATGTCCCTTCTATGTCCAAGAAAACACCCAAGGTTCTCTCTCGCTGATCAAGTGCCTTCTCAACCCGTACCATGAACTGATGAAGGGCCATTTCCACAGATTTTGCAGCCTGGTAAGCATGTTGATTGGGATGCAATGGCAGTAGTGCCAGAGCTTCCACTCTTAGATACCTATCTACCAACCTCTCCATGGTCTTAAGAAGGAACGATGTGAGACTGATAAGTCTAAAATCTTTAGGTCTGCTATGGGAATTTCTATCAGGCTTAGGTATAAACACTACCTTAACCTGTCACCACATGGCTGGAACATAGCCAGTAGACAGGCAGGCACAGAAGATTCTGACCAGGTAAGGGACCACACTCTATTCTTCCTGCAGCATGGCTCAGAATATGCCATCCATTCCTGGACTTTTGTACAGAGCAAAAGAATATATTGCCCATTCCACTCCTATGTTGCTGACAACCATTGCATCCACCCTCCAGTCACAATGTCTGGCACGGAGGGCAGCAGCCGGGGCCGCCATCTTTTCTGTAACCTCTGAGTTAGAGAAGTTTGTAGTTTGCAGGAGCTCTAAGGTTTCCCCTTGGAATTGAGCACGTCTCCCTGAAGGAGCCACCGAAGATCCCAGTTTGATCTTAGGGTCCGTAGAAAGAACCATATGTAACCAAGCTGCCATAAGTAGATCATTAATGGAACTACACAAAGTCCTCTAAGCATTTTTAGAAGGCTTTCTTACATCCTTCCTATATCTTCGCTGAGTCCCCAACTTTGCGGGTTCTTATCTGTCCAGCTCTGTCAATAGCTCTCTTCTTTTCTGAGGGACTCCAGTTCCGATGTCCACTTCAGAGAATGCCTATCTACTTTAAGAGGTCTAAGAGGACAGTTATCCTTATAGGCTAAGATTAGGACCTGCTGAACCCAGGTGATTGCAAGCCCAATCCATCTTCATCTTTCATGTTCATCTTAGGGTCTGTCTGCAGACTGTCCTTCTCGAAAGGAGTCCCAGTTTGTGAACCTAGGGTTCCTGATCAGATGTATGGGTATGGAGCCCTGAAGAGTGAACAGAATATGTCTGGTCTGACAGGGAGGGCTCTGATGAGACCTCCCAGCTTTTAACACTTCCTAGAAGCCCAAAGGACCCTAGGGTAATGTCAATCACCTCCATCCTATGACTACTGCAAAACGTGGGAACATTGCCCTGATTTAGAATCTCCATACTCGTAGAATTTAGAATTTCCACCAGGGTCACCCCTTTGTCATTGCAAATGGTGCTGTCCCATACGTTATGATGTGCATTGGAGTCACACCCCATAACTGAGTGGAGGTTTTCCATCTCACAATAGTCCACAGGTACCTCCAGTTCCTTTGACGGAGGAGGATCCTCAGAATCATAGGGCAGATAAGCAGAACAGATGACCAACCTTCTCTCTGCCCCATCCTCATTATAGTTTATTAGAACTGCTACCAGGCCCCAACGAGAATCCTGGTGGCATCCATGTAGTCATGTTCCTAGCAAGGATACAAGCCCAAGGTCTATCCATTTCCCCTGCGGAGAACAGGGTATATCCTGAAATATTCAGGCCCCTATTACGGCCCTCACATTACCACGGGTTCTGTGTTAGTGCCATGTCTATTACTTAAACACTTACTGTTCTAGTAAGAACTCTAGAAACAGCAATGGTGTGCTGCAGGTTGGTTTGAATAAATGAAATGTTACCATATCATGTTCAGCCTCCTCCTCCTCCTTCTCCTATTCTGCCTCTTCCTATTTATTCCCTTCAGGTTCAGCACTCAGAAGGGAGAAGATCGCCTGTCCCATGCTGCTGAATGGTCTCCATCCCATCCTCTCCAACACTGTGACAGACATTGTGTCTGTACTGAGCACAAGGCGGACTCCCTTTGTGTTCCTCTTTGTGCTCATAGATCTGGCAATGGCTGGTGTCCAGCTCCTGTTTCAGTCTATGAAGCCTCTGAAAATAGTGCTCCGTATCCTCCAGAGGGCCCGGAAACCAGGCCACCACTCTTATAGGTCGGGAGAGCATCTACGCCCACCAGCTTGAGCCAAGAGCCCTCCTAGGCTGTCAAGGTTGGTACTTTGCTTGCTAGCCAGTCCTTGGTTTCTTCATCCTGGCATACCATATGGCTGCCCTGTTGGTCCACTAGGCATCAAGAAGCTTGGGGGTGAACCCCTTTTCAGGGAGCCCAACTACAAGTCCACCAATGGATCTGTGGATATTTATGAAGTTTTCCCTGGATACCTGGATCTCTGGATAGCCATCACACACAATGGCCATCGGAATGCCCTCCTGAGCAGCTCTGGCATAACTTGGTTGCCCAGCTTGCTTGAGCCTCTTCGCCTGCCCACCCTCAGGTGTGTCCCTGGAGGGCTTTTGGTGCTTACTTGGGCCCTGTGCAGGTTTCTTACTTTGCGAAGATTCAGGCCTAGGTGTACTGGGTCCACTTTTCCTTTGTCTTCTTCTGGGTTTCAGATGTCCCAGGCTCTTGCAGAGTCTGTGACTGGCTACTTCGAGGTGGCTGAGGTCGGCTGCTATCAGACTCCCCAGTAGGGGCCTTGGCACGCCTGGTGTTCCTTGTTCGCTTCTTAGCATCACTACTGCAGTTCTTCTAAAGCTCTGGAGACCAAAAGTGCCGACCTTCTTTGTCATCCCCTTAAGATTCTCCGAGCTTAAACTGTTAGGGGACAGGTGTTCCTCCCAGGTAATGGGAGTCTCACTAATCCCCTGCAAGCTTGGATTCTGCTTTGTTGCCCCGTGCAGAGCCTCCAAGCACCAGAGTTCCCCTTGACTGGAATCCTCACTGGAGTCCCCTACTAAGGAACTCTCCAAGGGTTCTGGTGTTTTCACTAGTTTATCAATATTGATCTCACAAGTGATGGGGGGAAATATTAAGTCCACCAAGCAGAGCCCCCATACTTGGTAAGGCTAGTTATATCTATGAGGTTGCCTTGTGTCCCAGAGTATGCCATTAAAGGCAGACTCACCCACTGCCATTTATTCCACAGGCATGGCACTCACATTTTAGGATTGGAGATTGTTTTTTCAAGGTTTACTCCTTTAGATCTGCTGTGTTCTACGCAAACAAGTTCACCTCTCTTAGGATGTGGTTCTTTACCATGCACATACGGTCTTGGGTGGAGAGAGGCTATGTTTATTCGCATCTACCACCCCTGGAGAATAGCCAGGAGCCAGCTTCAGGCTGGCAGTATCACTCCTTGGTAACACACCGAGCTGGGTACAGGGCAGCCAACTCTCCTTGACTCGAATTGTCCTCTTGGTCAGCTGTTGCTTTGCCATGCCATCAGGGCACTTCAGAATGATCCTTTTACATTTACTGGGACCTGATACAGTATGTGGCCATGAAGTTATAATAATGTATGGTCCTCCTTACACAACTACTAGCATGAGTGTGCTAGTGGTAGGATTAAAATCTGACCAGAATCTTGCCAGTGTCAGGACCTCATCCATGACGCCACCTCAAGGAATGTCAGAGAAGTTAATTTCCACAAATTCACTTACAATTTTAAACCTAATGGCAAATCCTATACCAATAGCAAGCTGTTAGTTTGATGCATACAGTGCATATGGTCATTAATGGCTCCACACTCTGTGCTGTGCTGATGTTATGGGTCTACCTGCTTTATGGGACAAACAGCTCATTACACTGCAGCTTCTAGTCATTTGTAACATGTCAGAACAGCACAGCCAGACTGGCAGCTGCTTGAGTGTCAGTGTGCACCATACAGTGCCATGGTGTGGGTGTACTGAACATATGGTCCAGGCTCTGCACATAAATTCACATACAGGGACAATGCGAAGGGTTCGCTCAGCCTTCATTTTTAATTCCCCACAGGGACACACAGGTTCGATGACATGTTACAACTATGGGACAGCACCCTTAAGAGAGGTAACATCCCTGTGAGTAAGACCGGATTTCCATAACTTCACAGGGCCTAACATTCCAATAAATATGTACTAAATGAAATGGCTTGATTGTTGGCAGCAGTGCAATCTAAAAACATTTACTTCATTGTGATGTTTTCAGTTTGCATGTGCACTAGGAAACTCTTCCAAATTCAATGAATAACCAGCTGCTGGTCATAGATATAAAACGCCAGAATAGAAGGTCAAATTCTGATAAAATGCTGCACAGACAGGACTGTCACACAGTTCATAAAACAGTGGTATAAAAGTATGGAGCAAGGAGTAAAATTGAAGAAATGCAGTGAAGACTATGCTGCAGTATCACTTTGTCCATCATCGGTCTTGCATAGTTACCTGGGATTGAAACCAAGGCTGTGTGGTGAGAGCTAGAATCTGGAGCTATAGCACAGCATGTTGACAGATTTGTAAGTTCTGATATGGGATATTCTTTCTGAAACATTGCCAAGTCAAGAATGTCGTGTTAAAACATTTGCAGAAAATAAAAGGAAAGAAGACACAAGAATGGACATCATCATCCATCCCCAAGATGCTGTAGGAAGTCCAAACCCTTCTGCTTCCCCCCCCCCCAAACACCAACCAGCCTCTCATGCAGGCATATGCTGCAATTTCTTGGAAAAGAACCAAAATATTGGAAACATCATTGAAACATAAGTGTAAAGGTAAAGCTTTCCATAGACATAATATTTGTTTTTTCCAATAACTGTAATTTGGCTGTGCTAACTGCACTCTCTCCACTCACTGAAGACTGTACAAGGAGAGAATGAGGTGTTAAGATTTGTTCCTTCTTCAGTCATGGTTTGGAAATTCCACCCAACCCCTGTCATGAAATTACTTGCTGTTACTTTACAAGTGGATTAGAATAACACGTATTTGGATTCACATCCATGTAATATGCAGGATGCAGCCCAAGAGCATAGTGATAAAATATGCGTATATGAATTCACCTCTGTTATGTAGCAGCGAAAAATGTATGAGCTTGAGGGCCAAGCATATGTGATCTGCAGGCTGCCACACCAGAACTAGTGTATATTTAAATGTGGAGTTATGCAGATATACATCACAGGTAGAGTATGACTGTTCAAAAGTCATTAATATTATCTTGCAATTCTGACTGCCTGATTTTTTTGTAGCCATTGTTATGTCTTGATGTAAAAGTGTATTCCCAGAAGCTTTTAGTTTCCAGAATACTGCATTCTCTGGATTTGTGGGGATAACTTACATGGCATTTGGGGTACTAAAAGTGATGGTATTGATTCTTTTTTGTGCCTGTTAGTTTCAATGCACTACTGCATGTTACTTCTCAAGAAAATGCCTTTCATAGAATTCTTAGAATTAAGAAATGTTAATTGGAAGTTCTGCACTTGAGTTTCTGAATATTTATGAACAGTTGTGACCAATTATACAATTTATGCAAAATTCTGAAATTTCCAATTAAAAACATATTTTTCTCCAACAAAATATTTTCCATACCTTGCTATACAAAGCTGGACTAATGTATTTGAGTATAGACTACAGTAAATTAAAGGGGTAGGCTTGATACAACTCTTGCACCATACATGGCTACTACAAATAATAGTGATAATACATGGTACTACAAGTAATAATAATAATATATTTCATTATGTTATTTACAATGAGTAAATCTATACAATTTTTGCATGGATCAGCATGAAGGTCATCATGAAGTAATCTATGTACATAGTGCTTTGTTGTTTTACACAGTAGTGTTCTCTGAAATTTTTATGTTATATTCCGATATATGTGGTGTTCTAAATGCATTTTGGGCTCAAGGTATTAGCTGCTTAGTGTGGTGACACAGTACTTAGGTTAAAAGAATTTGATACTGTCTGTGTTTTGATTATATCCCAAGCTACATACTATACAAAACTGCAGTTGAGCAGGTGTTCAAGACAGTGTTGTAGTGGGCATATAATTGAGTGAAACTGTGAAGGTAGATTCATTTTTGTCATTTGAACAGTTATGAGGGTTTTCAAGTGACTTCTGTCTGAGCTCTTCCTCCAGTAAGGGTTGTTTAACCACATTACTGTAAGCACTGTTTGTGTTTATGTTATTGTTCACACCACCGTCATTATCGACCATACAACGTGTGACTACCTGATGGTTATTGACAGTGTTAGTACACTCCTTCACTGATGGCAGTAATTTCTCTAGACTAGAAAGATCCTTTTCTCCATTTCTTCGTAATTCTGTTGCATTTTTCCGGATTCCTCCTATACAACCATTAGACTTTACATTTCCAATAACTAAAATACTGCCCATTTTTCCAGTTGACTTTGACTCATCAGCTGTGTTACACATTAAAAGGTTTTGTTGATACAACACTTGTGTTGAAGCACTTCCATCACTTAATGTGGAAGAAGTTGAAAGTGTCCTGGGTCTGTCCACTGCTTCACTTGATAAAGTCTTGTTAATGACACCGCCAAGAGGAAAAGCTCGTGGAATTTCATAGCCATCACCCCTGGGTGGTGGTGTATCATTGTAGATCAACTCAAGATATGTGGGAATCTTGCCTGGTGTTATGTTTGTAGGACTTGCATTCTGACATCCATCAAGACCTGTTTGTCCTTGTGGTAGTGCTTGTGGTAGGTCTCCCTGTCCTGGTATAATCTCAGGGGTGGCTTGAAGGAAAGGCACCCGATCCCGACTGCCAGAGTCGCTACCTGTCTTCCAAGAGCTGTCTGCAATTTAAACAATACATAGTTTGGAAACTGTGGCATGTTGTCACTAAGACCACTACAAAGACAACTAATTTATACAACAGTTAAACATTTTTAAACATAACAAACCAAGTGGTCGTACCATTACGCAATTGTACTCTTCAACTGAAGTGTTCAGTGATTGGAAGGTCATGTAACCCATAGTCACAGCATACTTAATTTTACACAAGGCAGTGCAAATGGTGACACTGGTACAATTGAATGTGGAGCATGTTGGTTCCATGTCTGACTGTCAGCTATTTGTAAACTTTAAATAATCTAAGCAGTAGTAGTGTACATTCATTGTGGAACATAATTTTAAGCATTGACTTTATACAAAGACTGTTGGCATGCATACAGGCAAGTATTTCTGCACATCTGGTCATGAACAGAAAGCCTAGAACCAAGGGGAAGGTGATCATTTGCAGCATCTTTCATGAATATGCATGTTGTGATGTTACAGAAAATTGGTAACAATAAAATAATTTATTAGAAAAAAACTGCAGTCATGTCACAAATTTTTAAGTGGTCTGGACAGCCTAGTGAGTACTTGCTACAGACTTCACAGTTTGAAGTTTGAACCCTGGTGGGGGCAAGAGATTTTCTCTTCTCCACACCTGTCCAGACTGGCCTTAGGGCCTACATATCCTCTTGTCCAATGGGTATTGGGGCTCTTTCCTGGGGTTAAAAGGCGCTGAGACATGATGCTGACCACCCACCCCCATCTAGCACCGAGGTTAAGAATGATTAGTGCTATACATCTACTCCCTGTCTGTGCCTGCATGGAATGTTATGTGGAGACCTTTACCTCACCTCAGATTCTAAACATTCAAATTAAACATTGCCTTACATACAGTCAAACATATATACAGCTATAACTGTGTGCTTTAAAGGTATGAGCACCCAAATTATGGCAGTAGTGGTTTATTTATTTTTTTGGATTACACTGCGTTGTTGTGCATGAATAGCCGAAAGCAAAATAAATAGTGAATTGTGAATGAGATACAGTGGGTTTTCAGGACTGCATTATCTTCATAAAGTTGTGAAGGTACTTGAAATAAAGTTTTTAACATTGAAGTGTATTCTGTGTTAGGCACATATATTGTTTAACTCTCACAATGCATCTGTTTATTCCAACCTTACAAGCTGAATTAATACAATTATTACCATGTTAAAATCTGTGTAAAACAATACCTGAACTGTTATTATGGTTTTCATCTTCAAAGAAGCCACGGTTATCTATTCCACCTGAATCAACAAGGAAGAAAGCATCACACAAACATCATGCTTGGTTAGTATATTGTTATTTAACCCTTTCTCTGCCAGTTAACAATTTCAGCCAGTGCAGCAAATTCTGTGGTGTGTCTAGTTTTAAGTGCAGGTGGTGTTTGTGATACACAGCTACACTCTTTTTAAGACATTTGTAAAAGTGCATCAGATTTTATTCCTTCAGACAAAAGTTTTGTTTGTAATAATGTGTTCATTTCTGGCTAACAAAAACAGCTCAGGATGATAAATTTATAGACATGTTTCAAAACAAAGCTTCATACTTGTCATGTGCTTAATTTGTGGCCTGCATTGCTCCATATGACATTGGTGTGGTGCTGCCCCAAGTTTAGGCCATATGACATGATTTTAAATGCTGGTAATTTATGTGTGTTTTAAGAGATGGCATCACTGTACAAAACATTTTCAGCATTTCTGCTGCTTTTGGGCAACCGTGCTTATGAAAGAGTGGCAGCAATGCTTGTATAGACTGTAATATAAGCCTGGCAGAGACAGGATTAAATTAGCAGACATGCATAGTATAAATTGTTAAACATATGTTAATGAACAACATGACGTGGTTCATGACAGTGTCAAATGGCAGACATAATATACTATGGACCTTGTAATAAAAGAAGGGTTTATGAACATCTGACTGGTGCATAATGCACCTTGGCAATTGTCTTCCATGTATTTCAGGCCTCTTGATTGCAGGAGAATGGTGGAAGATCATAATTTATTCCACAATTAAAATTTGTCTGTTTGAATTTGGTTGCTTTAGAGAACAATAAGAAAGGCTTGGTGTTTATGCACTTCCATAGATGTGCATAAATTTATGTGTGTAAAAAATGAACATTATTTATCGCAGAATCTCTCCCCAGTCATGGAAAAGACTATCACTACCAAATGTGAGGGTTTACCCTTCCACCTCACATTTTCTATGTCCTGACATATTTTCAAGAGCAGTCAGTATTTGGAGTTTTACTGTCTTTTTCGTTATTTTATGTACCTCCAACATGTTTTGGCTTAACAGGCCCACCCCACACACAGTCACTTTACTGAACTGTGATGGCTCCATCATCATCCAGGAGTTCAGTAAATATAACAGTGGGAAGTAGCCAAGGTATACACATTTACAATATGTTCAAGTATTACAGTATATCGGTGTTACTAGAAATAATAAAACTTATAAAATCTGTGTGTGTAAAGTTGCCAACCACAGTATTAGTGCTGCAGTTTAGAACATGTGGCACCATACCTCCACACCGCAATAAAGCTTCATGGAATTTACAGGGGCAACTTTTACTTTGTCTGCTGATTGAGTACTTTCTTAAAGTGAGCAAATTTGCTCAAGCGATGTACCATGGCTGTGTACCACTAGCAATGCCAAAGTAATGAAAGCCTTCCATTAGACCCAGTCCAAACTTTAAATGCTGTATGTGCTAAATTTACTGTTAAAAACAGGCAAGCAATTTGAATTTAATACATTATAATATATGGCATAAAAGATTAAACTAAAAGGTTATTATACATTGTAAGTGTACTTCATAATACAAAACCATATGTATTTAATGAGTCTGTAATTGTCATTCTGAAAATGGTTAGTTTCATTAATCTGCATACTTACCATTGCGAGTCCTGCTCACATAATGCCCATTCTGGATGGCTATTAGAGGCAGGTCTACACTTTTGCTTTTGAGTTCTTCCAGAATCTCCAGACAATACTTAAATGTAGGTCGTGTCTCGGGATTGTAGTTCCAGCATTTCAACATTAGCTGGTGTCTGAAACATCACATATTGTTGTATTTATTCTCAGTCAGCATTATTCTGTCCTTGAACTCTGTCGCTATACAAAGGACCAAAATCCAAACAATGTGTCAGAATAACATCAGCTTCTGAAGGAACCTGAATGGTCAAAAAAAGAGTTATGGAATACTGATTGTGAAATTAATGGATTATTTCAGACATCTTACAAATGTAATCCACTTGTTCATAGTTACGTATTAATAACAATGATATGAAAAAGATTTATTTCCCAGAAAAATTAGCTGTTTATGAGATGGAAATTTTTGGTTTGGTAAGGTTAGTGAAAACATTATATTGGTGATCTCTTGATATTTGAGATTAACTTTTAAAATGCTGGGCATTTGAAGATATCCCCTGCTGGCTCAATTTAAATGCCATCTGTATGTTAAGCTGTGCCTGTCAGTCCACAGTTGGCCATCTAGGGATACCACTGCCGTGGCTTAAAAGACACAGTGTTTTTTAAAGGTGATATTCACTACGGAAAATTTTAAACTGCCATAACACAAATGAAGACATTTATTTTCTAAATTAAACTCACCATAGAAAGGTTTAATGAGAAAATCACCCATATTTATCATAAAATTCCTATCACCACCAAACAATTAAAAATAACACATTCTAAGCTAATTACATATTCAGTGACCAGGTGGTTTGCATATTGCATATTTCATAGGCTCCAAAACTGCACTAAATCAAACTTCCTTAATTTAATTTTTTTGGGGGTGGGGGTTGTGGTGGTTGGGTTAAGTATACTGTATGGTGACATGCCAAAATGAAATCCAGTTAGCAGTTTTATAGTACAAGTCACATACACAAAATTTAATTGAAATCAATTCAGGGGTTTGGGAAATGAGATATTTTTTTATTACAGTAGTGTATTTACTTCATGCATTATAAATAAAGATGCATAAAATGGAAATGGCTTTGATTGACAAACATTATAAAGTTCAGTGCAGCGAGCAGGCCACTCTAGATGTAATTTAATGCTGGCCTGTAAACCCCTTATGAAAACCAATCAGAATTTATGTTATCATGTCCAAATCAATTATTAATATATATTTTTTTTAATTTTACCACACTTATGAAGTAAGTTTAGTCATTACAAATAATTGACAGCCATTTAACAGCTTTTGAAGCACAGAAATTTTCATGCAAAGCTCTACAGTCAATCACTTTACATTAACCTCATCGGTCCCCTGAGCAATAATATTTGTCCATCCACAGTGTAATATCATAGGGAGGGAAAGTGAAATCGACACTCCTCCTTCACCTCCCAGAACCTCCACTAAATCACAGGCTGTGATAGGCAGAAAAGGAGGAAGACTTCATTCATATATCCCTACAACTGTGATACATGTGCTTTATAACCTATAGTAAAATTGGCGAGTAAAGAAAATTAAAATATGTTATAAGTGAATACATATATATACGCATGTGTGTGTGTGTGTGTGTGT
>Ga0123357_10003567_pt1 | contig 17910 bp, 13 predicted proteins | sample TergutEmb28metaG_FD_89873 | JGI IMG/M metagenome (GOLD analysis project Ga0123357, IMG submission 89873) | Embiratermes neotenicus P4 segment gut microbial communities from Petit-Saut dam, French Guiana - Emb289 P4 | ecosystem: Host-associated > Arthropoda: Insects > Digestive system > Gut ... | reverse complement strand
ACATATATATGATAAAGAGCGGCCTTAAAGAGGGCGAGACCGTCATGCTTGACGGCCTTATAAAGGCTCGCGCAGGGGAAAAAGTAACGCCGGCGATTACCGAGTTTTCTCTGCCTGCTCCGGCCTCGGCAAACACAAACGTTGAAAACGTCAGCATTCCCGCTGTCTCTACTCCTCCTGCCGGAAAGAAAAGCGAAGTCACGATAAAAGACGTGCCTGTATCCGGAAAAATCCCGCTTGTTTCCGCGACATCGCAGGAGCTCATCACCAATATAGACGCTAAAATTACTTCGGAAACCGCATTAAAAGCAAGGGCAGCCGTTGTTTCTAAGTCTCTTGAGCCGGTCTCAAACCATAGTTCTTCTCAGCCGGATCAGCCCGAGGCTCAGACATCCGTTCAGACTCCGGATACTGCCGTTCGGAGCAACGTATCAACAAGTTCACCAACGACGCCCGCTGCCGCACAGCCCGCGCAGGTTCAATAAGAGGCCAGTATGTTATCCAAATTTTTTATAGAAAGACCGATATTTGCAACCGTAATAGCATTGCTTATACTTCTCACCGGAGTTCTTTCGATATTTTCGCTTCCGGTGGACAGATACCCTAATCTCACTCCGCCTACCGTCAACGTGTCCGCCACATATACCGGAGCGGATCCCGAGGTGGTTTCGCAGTCCGTCGCCGCTCCTCTTGAAGAGCAGATAAACGGCGTGGAAAACATGATGTACATGAGCTCGATTTCCGACTCGAACGGAAATATGAATCTTTCGGTTTATTTCAATATCGGCACGGATCCCGACATGGCGACGGTTAACGTCAATAATCTCGTCCAGCGCGCGATTCCTCTCCTTCCTCAGGTAGTGCAGAATTACGGCGTCATAGTCAAAAAGAGATCGACGGAATTGCTCGAGATATACGCCATTTTTTCTCCCGGCAATGTTTACGACACCACTTATATGGCAAATTACGCTCTTATAAATGTCGTCGATGATCTCAAAAGAGTCGAGGGCATCGGAGACGCCCAGGTTATGTCAGGAAATAACTATGCCATGTGGATTAATCTCAAGCCCGAGAAGCTCGCGCTGTATAAGCTTGCGGCTACGGACGTGATTTCGGCTATTACCGTGCAAAACCAGCAGCGTTCCGCCGGAACGATAGGCGCGCCGCCGATGATAACGCCGGTGAGCAAAACATTTCTAGTACAGGCTCCGGGAAGGCTTCAAACCGTTAAAGAATTTGAAAATATAATTTTGAGAGCAAATGCCGACGGTTCGGTTCTTACGGTTAAAGACGTGGCGGATGTAGTGCTCGGCCCGCAGACATACGCGTTTCACAGCACCACAAACGGATCTCCGGCCGTTCCGATAGCTATTTTTCTTTCTCCGGGGGCCAACGCGGTAGATACGGCTAAGAGGGCCATGCAAAAAATGGAAGAAGTCGCAAAGAAATTTCCCGAGGGCATGAGCTACAGGCTGGCTTTTGATACGACGTCATTCATAACCGAATCCATAAAAGAAGTCGTAAAAACGCTGTTAATCGCCGTCTTGCTGGTTTTTTTGGTCGTATATGTCTTTCTCCAGGACTGGCGGGCTACGCTTATACCGTGCATCGCGGTGCCAATCTCCATAGTCGGCGCTTTCGCGGGAATGAAGATGCTGGGATTTTCGATAAACACTCTCACTCTGTTCGGACTTGTGCTTGCGATAGGAATGGTCGTTGACGACGCGATAGTTGTAATCGAAAACGTCGAGCGCATAATGCGCGAACAAAAACTTCCGGCAAAAGAGGCCACGATAAAGGCCATGGCCGAAGTGCAGAACGCCCTTATAGCCATAATATGCGTTTTGTGTTCGGTTTTTATACCTGTGTCTTTCATGGGCGGCTTTGCCGGAGTCATGTACAAGCAGTTTGCCATTACCATAGCAATATCCGTGGTAATTTCCGGATTTATCGCTCTTACGCTGACCCCCGCGCTCTGCGCGCTTTTGCTTAAAGACATAGACAGGGAGCCGAAAGGACTTTTCAAAAAATTCAACGATATTTTCAGAACCACGACAAATAAATACGTTCAGGGCGTCGGATATTTCATAAAGCATGTTCCGGCGGCCGGTATAGTCATGGCTCTGATTTTTATTATAAGCCTCGGACTTTTCAAAATGATACCTACAAACCTTCTCCCGGATGAAGACCAGGGCGCGATAATGGTCGCTGCAATGATGGACCCCGGCACTTCGTTGGACAATTCAAATGCTATAGCCCAAAAGATAGAACAGATTTTGTTAGCCGAGCCGGCCATAAATTTCGAACTCTTTTTTACGGGAAGAGATCTGCTCAGCGGCGCTCAAAAAACAAATGCCGCGGCAGCTTACATAAAATTGAAACCGTGGGGCCAGCGCACAAAAAGGGCGTTGTCTGTCGGCGCGCTCATAAACAATATACGCATGAAGACCCTGGAAAGCGTCCCCGGAGCTTTGGTGCTGGCTTTTAGTCCTCCGGCGGTTCAGGGACTCAGCACAACGGGCGGACTTGAAGGCTACATACAAAACCGCGGCGACGGCGGCAATGAAGCTCTTGCAAAAAATCTCCAGGCTTTTTTGGAAGCCATGAGAAAGAGGTCTGAATTTTCCAGCATAACCACGACCTTTTCAAATATGGTGCCGCAGTATAAAATGACAATCGACGCGACAAAAGCCATGGCGAGGGGAATCTCTATAGACGAGATATTTACCACCATGGCGGCTACGTACGGCGCATTTTACGTAAACGATTTTACGAAGTTCGAGAGAGCTTTTCACGTCATGATGCAGGCTGTTCCGGACGCGAGAATGTATCCCGAGCAGATAAACAATATTTTCGTGCGTTCGTCTACAACCGGCGAAATGACTCCGCTTTCGGAAGTTGTAAGGCTTGATCCCGTGCTGGGAAGCGACATAGTCGAAAGGTTCAACGTGTTTCCTTCGGCTAAAATAGTTGCAACGCCTGCTCCCGGCGTAAGCCAGGGCACTGCGGCGGACATTATGGAGCAGACAGCAGCGAGCACGATGAGTCCTGATTTTACGCTCGCGTGGACAGGTTCGACATACCAGCAGAAGCTCTCCGGCACGTCTTCGGTAAACGCGCTGCTGCTCGGCATTCTTGTGGTGTTTCTGATTCTTGCGGCGTTATATGAAAAATGGAGCCTGCCTTTTGCCGTAATGCTTGCCGTGCCTTTTGCCATATTCGGCGCGCTTGTCGGCACCTGGGCAAGAGGCCTTTACAACGGCATTTACTTTCAGATAGCTTTGGTTACGCTTATAGGACTCGCCGCCAAAAACGCTATTTTGATAATAGAATTTGCCGTGCAGCTCAGAGAAAAACAGGGAAAAAATATATTTAAGGCGTCGCTTGAAGCCGCGAAGCTGCGTTTCAGACCCATAATTATGACGTCGTTTGCCTTCATTTTGGGCTCTCTGCCGCTTGCCATAAGTTCGGGAGCGGGCGCAAACAGCAGGCATTCGATAGGAACCGCCGTTGTGGCCGGAATGTTGGGCGCAACTATAATAGCGCCGCTGCTTGTGCCGCTTTTCTTCTACCTCATTTCCGGCGGAAGCAAAAATAAAGCCGGCAAGAAAATAAAGAATAAAGAAAGCGTTTAATAAAGGCAATTACGAATTACAAATTATGAATTACGAATAAAAAACAAAAAAAACCTTGCCGTTGCAGTTGATTCGTAATTCGTAATTAAAATGTGTGGAGATATAAATGCGTAAATTATTGAGTTTGCTTATTTGTACGTTTTTTACTTTCGGCTGTACCATGGCTCCGAAATATAGAACGCCTTTACAAGATATGCCGGAGGCTTCCGAAAACCAGGGGGATATATCTCCTTTTACAAATTCCCAATGGTGGACTATGTTCGGAGACGATGTGTTGAACTCTCTGGTAAAGGAAACGCTGGAAAATAATAAAGATCTCCAAAGTGCCATGGCAAAAGTCGAAGAGGCGCGTGCCCAGCTCAGAATTTCAAGGGCGGATCTTATGCCTTCGATAGGTGCAGGGATTCAGGGCTCATGGGGCACCGTCACAAGCAACGGCGTGCTTATAGAAGATCCCGTGCAGTCTTATATCACCGGCCTTTCAGCGTCTTGGGAACTGGATTTGTGGGGGAAGCAGAGAAGCCTGACAAAGGCCGCAAAAGCCCAGTTTTTTGTGACAAAAGCCGCGAGAGATTTGGTCAGACTGACGCTTGAGGCGAACGTCGTAAACGCCTATTTTCTGGTTTTGACTCTCGATGAGCAGCTTGCCGCGGCAAAAAGCATGCTTGACGACGATGAAGAAACCGTAAAAATATATAAAGACAGATATGAAGCCGGCCTTATCGCGGAAATAGATTTAAGAAGGATAGAGGCGGATATGGAAAGCGTCCGCGCCACATACCAGGGGCTTCAAAGACAGCTTCTTGAAGCGCAGAGTGCGCTTGCCGTTATCGCCGGAAGGTCGCCTAAAGAAATAGTGTCCGGAAATATACAAAGGGGAAAACCTTTAGACCAGATAATTCTTATTCCCGAAATTCCGGAAGGCATACCTTCTGGGATTCTTGCAAAAAGGCCCGACGTTTTACAGGCGGAAGAATCGCTTATAGCGGCAAACGCCCAGATAGGAGCTGCGAGAGCGTCATATTTCCCGAGTATATCTCTTACCGGCGAAGCCGGATACGCAAGCGATACTCTGACTAATCTGATTACGGGAGTCGGCGGCGTATGGAACCTTGCGGCAAATCTTATGCAGCCGATTTTTGAAGGCGGCAAGATACGCGCCCAGAACAAAGCCGCAAAAGCAGTTTATAAAGAACAGCTTGCGGCCTACCAGCTTATAGTGCAGAACGCTTTCAAAGACGTATATGATTCGCTGAACGCCAACAAGATAAACAGAGAAGTATTTGATTCGACAAACAAAGAGACGCAGGATATGGAAAGAAGCTTTGAAATCGCCGCAGACCAATATAAAGCGGGACTTATAGACACCATCAATCTGCTTGACGTAAAACGCACGCTTTTGCAAGCCAGGATGAATCTGGCGTCAGCCCGTTACGGGCAGCTTACCGCAGCGGTTTCGCTTTCAAAGGCGCTCGGCGGCGGCTGGAACGAACAGGATTTTAAAAAAAGCAAATAACATTGTTGTCGTTGCCCTCGCCCCTTGCGGGAGAGGGACTTGCAAAGCAAGAGGGTGAGGGGTTGCCGTCGTCAGTAAATATTTTTCATGCTTATCGTGGGTGATAAATGGAAAACAAAAATCCGGCAATATCCAAGTCTTTTGAAAGAGCGTCTGCGGCTTTTGAAGAACTTAAAAAACTGTCCGTCGAGGAGAAGGTACGCCTGATAAAAAATCTCAGGCTGCTGCTGGCTAACGATATCGATGCTCTTGCGCAGACCATCTGCAGCGAAACCGGCAAAGTAAAAACAGAAGCTCTGATTTCAGATATATTTCCATGCATTGACGCCCTCGATTACTACATCAAAAACCTCAAAAAAATACTTAAACCCGAAAAAATAAAAACTCCGCTTGTATTTTTCGGCAGTTCTCTTAAGTGCGAGTATATGCCGTCAGGCATTGCTTTGGTAGTATCTCCGTGGAACTTTCCGTTTCAGCTTGCGTTCGTGCCGGTTTTGAGCGCAGTTCTGGCAGGATGCAGCGCGATACTGAAACCGTCGGAAGTCGCCCAAAAAACCGCTTCCGCAATAGAGAACCTTTTCAATAAAGCCGGATTTCCTGAAAACAGCGTCCAGTGCGTCTTTGGCGGAGCCGAGATCGTGCGTGAATTAATAGGCGCAAAGCCTTCCAGAGTTTTATTTACGGGCAGCACAAAAGCTGGAAAAGAGATAGGAAAACTATGCGGCGAACTACTGATACCTGCGGTTCTCGAGCTTGGGGGGAAAGCGCCGGCGATCATCTTTGAAGACGCGGATATTGAAAAAACAGCAAACGGCGTCATCTACGGCGCTTTTGCAAACAGCGGACAGATATGTGTGGCAGTGACAAGGGCAATAGCCGAAAGAACGATAAAAGACAAATTTTTGGAAACAATCGTCAAAAAAGCCGCCGGCCTGGCCGCGGGAAGAGATTACGGCGCGCTGATGCGTCCGGAAAGAAGCGCGCATTTGAAGGAATTGCTCGCCGACGCGGTGCGGAAAGGCGCGAAGGTTGCTTACAACGGAAATAAAGAAAACGGTTTTGAAAATCCGGTAATCTTGGACAACGCAACGAAAGATATGCGGATATGGGATGAGGAATGTTTTGCGCCGGTTTTATGTGTTGCGGCTTTTAACTCGGAAAGCGAGGCTTTGGAGCTTGCAAACAGCGTGAGTTACGGCCTGAGCGCGAGCGTATGGAGCAGAGATATAAAAAAAGCCGAAGGGTTAGCCAGGGGAATAAAAGCCGGAAATATAAGTATAAACGACGCGGTTACAGCGGCAGGAATAGCCGCGCTGCCGTTCGGAGGTCTTAAAGACAGCGGTTTCGGGCGGTATCACGGCGCGGACGGCGTACGTTTTTTCTGCGATAAAATTTCATTTTTGATAAACAATTCCAAAGGAAAACGAGGCAGCAACCGGCTGCCTTATGATAACGCTTTGTATGACGATGTTAAAAACTTCTCTTCCGGAAAGAAACTTATATCTTCAGCTCTGAAACTTTTTAAGCGGACTAAATGAACCTCCGAATAATTATAAAAAACATAAATATTTACAATTAAAAAATAAATTATTATAATTCCGTACATTTGTTCATTATGATATGCAAGTGTATGGGGGTGAACTCAATGAAGAAATTTGCATTTTTGGCGGTATTCACAGCATTCGTGCTTTCAAGCTGCGCACATGCGATGGCTCCGGTAACAGGTTTCATTTATTCCGATGTTAAAGGACCTTTTGCGGCGACTTCAAACACGAGAGTTAAAGGCGGTAAAGTCGGCACTGCAACGGCTACGTCAATCCTCGGCTGGGTAGCCCAGGGCGACGCAAGCATAGAAGCGGCGGCGAAATCGGCCGGAATCACAAAGATTACCAATGTCGATTATTACAGCACCAACATCCTTGGTATCTATGCAACGTTTACCGTAACTGTTTACGGCGAGTAAGTCGCTTTGATAGTTCAAAAAAATCCGGTTGCGTTTTTTCGCAACCGGATTTTTTCATGTATATGATTCTTAATACTTTCAGCCGGTCTGCCGGCCGTTATATTGCTTTTTTGACTTTGTTGGACTTTATGCAGGCTGTGCACACATATTCGCGGGTCTTTTTGCCGTCAAGCATTATGTTCAAACTCTGAAGATTAGGCCTGAAAAGCCTTTTTGAAGCCTTATTTGAATGGCTGATTGTGTTTCCCGATGAAGAACCTTTTCCGCATACTACGCATTTGTAAGACATTTTTTTAATACCTCCGGTAATTCTTAAAGTGATTAGGAAGTATATAAAATTCCGTATTTTTTTGCAAATTTTATATTGCAACAAAAAAATAAATGAGCTAAAGTACGTGCTAAGTAATCTAAGAATATAACTCTGCATGCTATTTTGTTATCTTTATCTTTTTTTGTAAACTTTGTATATATCCGGCAATATAATTCAGAATGAGGGTAAAATGAAATCCAAAATCATATTTTTTGCCGTTGTTTCGGCCGTTTTTATTTTAGGCTTATGCGATTTCTCATACGCGGATACGGCCGACGTTTCAAACTGGGCGGATTTCAATACCGCGCTGAGCTCGAATGCGGTAACGGAAATTAACGTCTCTTCCGATATTGCAGCGGAGGCATCTTTTCCCGCGCAGAGCCGGGCCTTAATCGTTAACGGCAACGGTTTTACGCTTGACGGCTCAAACGCTTTCGAAGGCTTTGTAATTAATTCCGGCGATTTTACGCTCGGCAATGTCACCGTCAGCAGCTTTACAAGCGCTACTTACGGCGGAGCAATCAAAAGCAATTTAACCTCAGGCATATATACTATATATATCGGGGACAACTCTAATTTTATCAATAACAGAACCGACGGTTCGGGCGGCGGTCAGGGCGGCGCAATATTCACATACGGCGCTTTGGTTTTGGGAGACAACGTTTCATTTATCGGCAACAGCGCCAGCGGAATATACGGCTACGGCGGGGCCGTTGATTGCGCCGGGTTGACAATAGGCAAAAACGCCGTATTCTCCGGCAATCAGGCTTTAGGCGGAGTTTTAAACGGCGGCGGCGCAATATCCGCTTATCTGTCGTTAACTATTGACGACAACGCTACCTTTACAAACAACCGCGCTCTTGGCGCGGGCGGAGCCATTGAATTTTCAAACGGGACTATCACTATCAACACAAGCGGCGGCACAACGCTTTTTGACGGCAACACCGACGGCTCGGGGCCTAACGATATAGCTTTGGAAGCTTTTACGTCGGGAGGCGCCACCTATTCCGCCGTCCTAAATATAACAGGCGATTCAGGAAAAGTTATTTTTAACGGAGGCATCTCGTCAAGCGAAGAGGACTATGACGCGGGCGATGTGCTTGTAGCGAATACGGACGTTCATATAATAAAATCCGGCGGCAATGAATTGATTTTCGGGGAGAATGCCCAAAACATTAATTATACCGGCGATTTTATCCAAACAGCCGGAGTTACTACTTATTACGGACAGATTTTGGCGGGCGCACATACTATCGCCGATTCTGATTTAAATCTTCGTATGCATGATTCAGCCGTTAATTTTGTCGCGCTAAATATTTCCAACGCGAACATCAATTCGATAAACGGAACAATAAATTCATTTACGGTTGAGAATTTTTCAGTTAACGGGACAAACAACTTTTCAATAGACATAGACGGCGCAAGCGGCAAGTCGGACCGGTTTGTCATTTTAAATCCTTCGGGAACCGGCACCGTAAATGTAGATAAATTCAACGTTATTACGGCGCCGACTTCGCTGACGCTGGAACTGCCGGTTTTCACCGGCGATTTGACGGGGATCAGCTTTACCTCTTCGGAAAATGAAGTTACGACGCCTATATACGTTTACAAGGTAATCTCCGACGGCAACGGTGTTTACACGCTTGTGCGCTCCGTGTTATCCAAAGGCACGTTCAGGGGAATGGTCTCGTCTTTGTCTTCATACTTCAACCAGTTCACTGTCAACAATAATTTATTCGACCACATATATTTCGACAGCGGATTTCTTCATAAAGAGGACAATAAGAGCTTTTATTACCGCTTTGAAGAAGATAAGACGAATGTATGGTTTAAAGCCTACGGCTCTTTTGACACTATGCAAATGACGCAGGATTTGAGCGTTAGAAACAACGCTTACGGCGGCATCGCCGGAATAGATTTTATTCCTTCTGAAATAGGCGCCGGATGGGATTTTCTTTCGACGGCGTATTTAAGCTATAACGGCGGCAATCAGAAATTCTCCGACATTTCGATGGCGCAAAACGGCGGGCAGGGCGGCCTGATGGGAACTTTCAAGAAGAATAAATTCACGGCCACGGGAATGGCTTATGCAGGCGGCTACTCGAACACAATGTCCGTGGAAGGTTTTGACGATGAAAACGGCAACTGGTTTGCCGGAGCCGCTGCAAGAGGCGTATATAATTTATATTCATTTAGTAATTTTTTGCTTCAGCCTATGGCAACCGCGGCTTATAATGTTTTCGGAAGGCAGTCCTGGAAAAGCGATTACGGTTCGGTAGATATGAGCGTTGACGGTTTAAACGGCTGGAATGTATCTCCCGGACTGAATATTATTTACGGAAGGGAAACAGCGACCGCTTACGTAACGGCGCAATACGTGTATAATGTAACCGACGGCCTGAGCGGTTCGGCCGATTCGGTTAATCTGCCGGGAGTAAAGGCAACGGACGACGGCTTCTTTCAATGCGGCATCGGAGTTTCAAAAGCGTTCGGCGAAAATTTAAACTGCTACTGCCAGGCAAACGGCCGCAGCGGCGCGGTGAACGGCGCAGGTTTCCAGCTTGGAGCCACGTTGAAGTTTTGAACGCATTAATAAGGCGGGGATAGTGAATTTAGGCACTGAAGTTCAGTACATAAAAGGCATAGGTCCGAAGAGGGCGCAGATGCTTTCAAAACTAGGCTTGAAGACCGCGGGCGATCTTTTGACCTTTTTTCCCGCTCATTATCAGGACAGGGCAAATGTTGTAACTACAGACCAGGCTTATCGGCAGCCGCAAAGCTGCATTTTCGGGCGCGTGGGAAAATCGTACGAAAGGAAAGCCTCTATGGGTCTTTTCTTATTGGACATAGAGATTTTTGACGATACGGGAATGATATATGTGCGTTTTTTCAGGAAGAAAAATCCTTATTCGGGGATTGACATATTCTCTTCGGTAAAAAAAGCTTTTGAGTTCGGCAAATACGCTTATGTTTACGGCGATTTTAAAAACGAGTTCGGCTCAAAATATCTCAATGTAACCGACTACGAAGTAGTAAACTCTCCGCAGGATACTCCGGCATTTTTCAACAAAATAATTCCGGTTTACCCCGCGACGGAAGGGCTGAACCAGAAAGTTATAAGGGAAACCGTAAAAACCGCCCTTAACGAAACTGCCGGGCTTTATCCCGACATTTCCGGATTGATACCGCAGTTTGGAACTGTGCCGAAAATAAAATCCGGCCAGGCAATATTGCAGATGCACTATCCTCAAACGCTTGAGCAGGCTGAAGACGCAAGACGTTCTTTTGCGCTGCAGGAGTTTTTTGTACTTGAAACAGCGCTTGCGCTTTCAAGGCACGGCATAAAGATAAAACCAAAAGAGCAGAGATACGAAATCAAAAGGATTCTGCTCACGCCTTTCAAAAACAAATTAAATTTTAAGTTTACCGGAGCCCAGAAAAAAGCCATAAATGAAATTTTTGAAGACATGCGCGACGTGCAGCCCATGAACAGAATGCTTATGGGCGACGTCGGCTCGGGAAAGACGGTAGTTTCGCTGAGCGCGGTTTTGCTCGCGGCGGAAAACGGGTACCAATCCATGATAGCCGCGCCTACGGAAATTCTCGCTGAGCAGCACTATCTCACGTTTAAAAATATGCTTGAGGGACTCGGCGTAAATACCGTGCTTGCGACTTCGGCTTCGCTGAGGAAAAAAGGCGAAAGGGAGAAAATACTTTCCGAAATACAAAACGGCGGAGCAAAAATAGTAATAGGCACGCACTCGCTTATAGAGGAGCGCGTAAAGTTTCAAAATCTGGCGCTTATAGTTATAGACGAGCAGCACCGTTTCGGCGTAATGCAGAAATTCGCCGCGCTCGACAAAGCCAATACGCCGGACATACTTATGATGACGGCCACGCCGATACCGCGCGCTCTTGCGATGACTGTTTACGGGGAAATGGATATGACGGTGATTGACGAGCTTCCGCCCGGGCGCATACCTGTAAAAACCGCTTATGTCGGCGAAAGCGCGGCTTATACGCATACCATAAAAGAACTCAAAAACGGAGGGCAGGCTTATATAGTTTTTCCGCTCATCGACAAATCCGACAAAGTCGAGTTAAAAGCCGCTACGACCGAAGCTGAAAAGCTCTCCTCGACTTATTTTAAGAACTTCAAAGTCGGTCTTTTGCACGGCAGGATGAAGCCCGATGAAAAGAACGAAATAATGAAAAAATTCAAAAATAAAGAATATGATGTTTTGCTGTCTACAACCGTAATCGAAGTCGGGATAGACGTCCCAAACGCTACCGTTATGGTTATACAGCATGCCGACAGATTCGGGCTTTCGGCGCTTCACCAGCTGAGAGGCAGAATAGGCAGGGGAAAAAAGCAGTCTTACTGTTATCTTGTGGGAAGCTCAAAAGGCGAAAACGCGCGGCGCAGGCTTAAAATAATGACCGGGACAAACAGCGGTTTTGAGATTGCCGAAGAAGACCTTAAAATGCGCGGTCCAGGGGAACTGATGGGCACGGTGCAGCACGGCTTTCCGGAGTTCAAAGCCGGCGACCTTATAAAAGACGCGGACATAATCGACTTTACAAAGGCTTTCGCGAGAAAGCTTGGTGAAGACGATCCAAACCTCGAAAAACCTGAAAACCGTGTTATCAGACAACTTGTCTCCTCCCGCTTTTCCGATAAAGCGAAACTTATTAATGTAGGATAGATAACGGCAAGTAAAAGGTAATAGGTAAAAGATAAAAGATCATTGCAGGCAACCTTTTACCTATTACCTTTTATCTGTTGTTGTCGCCGTTGACAAAACCGCTTGAAATTTGATATATTTTTTCCTATGAAAAATAAAAATTTCGCGGCGGTTTACCCCGGGAGTTTTGACCCGCCTACAAACGGCCATATTGATATAATAACCAGAGCTTCGCATCTGTTCCCGAGAGTCATAGTTGCGGTAACACAAAACCACAATAAAAATCATATGTTTTCGCTTAAAGAAAGAGTCGGGCTTTTGAAAGAATCCGTAAAGCGGCTGCCTAACGTAAAAGTTGTTTCTTTCGAAGGTCTTCTTGCGGATTATCTTTCAAAAATCAATTCATTTGTTTTAATAAGGGGCTTGAGGGCCATATCGGATTTCGAATATGAGTTCCAGCTGGCCCTTATGAACAGAAACCTAAATAAAAAGATAGAAACAGTCTTTCTGATGCCCGACCAGGCATATACTTTCCTTTCCTCCAGCATGGTAAAAGAGATAGCCGCGCTCGGAGGAAAGACCAAAGATTTTGTCCCGCCGTGCGTTGAAAAGAAGCTCAACTCAAATAAAAAAAGAGGCTGATTATGTACGAACTTGTAACACTTATTGAAAGCATGGGCTCAAAAACTTCGGATTTGCATTTGACCGTCGGCGCTCCGCCGGTATACAGGCGCAACACGAAGATAGTTCCCGCAGGCAACGAAGTGCTGGATTCGGATACGTGCAGAGATCTTATTTTCAGCGTTTTAAACGAAGAGCAGATCAGACGTTTTGATAAAAGCCACGAACTGGATATGTCTTTCGGCATAAAAGGCGTGGGCAGAATAAGAATGAACGTATTCCGCCAGAGAGGCTCAGTGGCGGCGGCGCTGAGGCTTATCCCGACAAAAATGTGGGGGCTTGACGAACTGAATCTTCCAAAATCGATATTCGACATAGTCAATATACCCAAAGGGCTTGTTTTGGTTACCGGCGAAACCGGCTCGGGCAAGTCGACTACATTGGCGTCCATGATAAATTACATAAATTCCACGCGTTCCGGGCACATAATAACCATAGAAGATCCCATCGAATACATACACAACCACAAAAAATGCATAGTAAACCAGAGGGAAATCGGAGCGGATTCAAGCTCGTTTCCGCAGGCTTTAAAGTATGTTTTAAGGCAGGATCCCGACATAATACTGATAGGCGAAATGAGAGATCTTGAAACCATTGCGGCAGCCACGACAATAGCCGAAACCGGGCATCTGGTTTTTGCCACGCTTCATACTATGGACGCGGGCTCTTCCATCAACAGAATGGTAGACGTTTTTCCTTCCCACCAGCAGGGACAGATCAGAGCGCAGCTTTCGCTTACGCTTCAGGCGGTCATAAGCCAGCAGCTGCTTCCGAATATTAACGGAGACGGCATGGTATTGTCGTCGGAAGTAATGCTGATGACAGCCGCCATAAGAAATATCATAAGAGAGATGAAAACCGAGCAGATTTACAGCCAGATACAGACAAGTTCGGGCGCAGGAATGCAGACAATGAACCAGTCTCTGGCAAACAATGTCATCACCGGCAAGATAGCCAAAGAGACGGCCATGGAGTACACGACAAACAGAGACGAACTTGAGCGGCTTTTGTTTTCCGCCGGCTTCAAAGCCAGAGGAATCAATAAATGAAAAGAAACGGGTTCAGCGCGATAGAAATAGTAATAGCGGTAGCCGTCGTCGTAATATTTGCGTTAATAGCCGTTCCTAAGCTTGCGGACGTGCTGCGCAAATCCGATGAGGGCGCGACAAAGGGCGGTCTCGGCGCGCTCAGAAGCGCCATAGCAATGTACTACGGCGACCACGAAGGCAACTACCCGAGCGCGGACATTGTAAAAGAACTTACCGAAAACGGCAAATACATAAAAGAAATTCCTTATGCGCACTGTCCGCCCTATCACGGCAAATCCAAGACGGTAATCACAAGCAGCTTCGACGAAAACAAGGACTCCGGAAACTGGGCTTATAAAGCGGACGACAGCGAAGACGGAACCGGCAAAGTCAAAGGCCAGATATGGGTACTCTGCACCCATAAAGACTCCAAAGGAAATGTCTGGAACGAGTTATAATAATGGCAATCGAGAGTATATACTTTTATACCGGCGTCCTTGTTTCTTTTATCCTGGGTATTAATCTCGGCAGTTTTGCGAACGTATGCATATACAGAATTCCTCTCAATTTATCGATAGTACGCCCCCGTTCTTCCTGCACCAGATGCAAAAATATGATAGCCTGGTACGATAATATCCCGGTTCTCAGCTACCTTATTCTCGGCGGCAAATGCAGGCACTGCGGTGAAAAAATATCGCTTATATATCCGGTTGTGGAGTTCATGACCGCTGTTTTATTTGTCCTTGTTTTTTTCAAATACGGCTTTTCGGTCCGGTCTCTTCTTTTCTGGCTTCTCACATTTTCTCTTGTCGTCATATCCGGCATAGACATATACCACCGCGTTATTCCCGACATATTTCCGTTGATTCTTGCCGCGGCAGGCTTTGCTTTGTGCGCTTTTAATCCGTCTTTGGGCGGAAGCGTTCCTACAAGATTTCTCAATTCCGCGCTGGGTATTCTCGCCGGAGGAGGTTCTCTTTTCATAGTCGGAGCGGTGGGGAGGTTTATATACAAAAAAGAGGCTATGGGCGGAGGCGATGTAAAGCTTATGGCAGGAGCAGGCGCGATTTTAGGATGGGAAAAAGTCCTTTTTGCGATATTTATAGCGTCTTTTATCGGCAGCATTGCGGGATTTGCAATGCTGATTTTCAAAAAAACCGGAAGGAAAGAGTACATTCCGTTCGGGCCTTTTTTGTCCGTAGCGGCTTATATGACGCTTTTTCTGCCCGAGCCGGCAAGGTTGATTAACATGTTTTTTAATTTGGAAACAGCGGCGTTAAATAAATTTATCGGACTTTAAAAGATGAAAGAACAAACGGAACAATTTAATTATCTTGTTTTGGTTTTCAGCGCGGCTCTCATACTCTCCGTCTTTGCGCGCTTCTCGAATAACGTGATAGGCATACAGGCGGCTGTTTTTTTTGTCATTGCCGCCGCGTTTTTGTTTGAGTTTAACTTTTTTTCCGTGCGTTCGCCGAAAGCGCTTCTTCCAATTCTTTTATTTGCCGTTGCCGTCATAGTCTCTTATTATATGTCGGATTTTAAGCACAATGCCAGGAACGGCGTGATTTTGGCTTCTTACTGCGGCGGCGCGTATCTTTTGAGCGGTTTTCTCAACGAAAACGAAAAAAGAGGCGTGCTTATGATATCCGTTTTTATCTCTCTCTGGCTCACCATCTATCTTCTCGCCACCAATGTGGCTTTCGGGAATCTCCTGGAGCCTGCGGCTATCTCCAGGAACGCTATGTCCGCCGCGTCTTTTCTGCTCATGGCGCTTGCCATTTCGTTTATTTTCTGGTGGGGCGACAGGCCAGCTTACCGCTATATGTCGTTTGTGATTTTTGTCGCGATACTGATTACAAAATCCTATCTGGCTGTGGCGCTGGCTTCGCTTGCGTTCGCTATTTTTATGTTTTCCGTGAGAAGCCGCATAAAAGTGAGGACTTATATAACCGTGACGCCGTTTCTGCTGATTGCCTTTGCTGCGCTGTATATTCTGTTTTTCAGAAGTCCGTATCTTGCCGATAAAATGGCAAGCTGGCATACCGCGCTCGCCGTTTTTAAGAACAATATGCTTTTCGGAGTCGGCTTCACCAATTACGAAAACGCAAGCCTCTATTATGCTTCCGTTTCTTCGGCGAATATAACTTTCCCGGAAAATATGTTTTTGCAGATTTTGGCTGAGACCGGGCTTTTCGGCGCCGTTACGTTCTGTGCGGTTGTCGCGTTGTTTTTTTACCGCGCCGCGTCGGCGCTTAAGGAGCCTTCGGGCAAAGATTTGTTCCTTCCTCTTATGCTCGGAGTTTCGGCATTCATGATTTTCAATTTTTTTGAGTCGTTCTCTTTTGTAGCTACCAACATGCTGATGTTTTTTATAATGCTTGCGGTTCCCCTGGGGCAGTATCAATCCGAGCCGAGAAAAAGAAAAGCCAATTCGTACGTTCTTATTGTGCTGACTATTCCTCTGCTGATATCTCTCGGAATGCCGGTTTATGCCCAGCAGGAGTTCAGAAAGGGGATAATGTTCTTCGGCGCGGGCAGATATTCAAGGGCGCTTGATTTTTACACCACGGCTTTCAGATACGATTTTATGAATCCCGAATATGCGTCAAAGATTGCAGACGCGTATTTTGCCATGTACAGGGAGACGGACAATTCGGTTTATCTCCATCTTTCGTTTGAGTACGCCAAACGCGCGGTAGAACTCAACAGGCGTGACAGCAGATACTATTATCAGCTTGCCTGGCTATACCACTTTATGGGAGAGAAACAGCTGGCTTCGGAAAGCATAGTTAAGGCCCTTGAACTGAATAAATTCGACGAGCATGTCAAGGAAGCCTACGGAACGCTGCTGTACTGATAACGGCAAAGTTTAAAGTGAAAAGTGGAAAGTGAAATTATGGTGTCGGCTTTGCCGACAAATTTCAGTTTAGTTGTTGCCGTTAATTTCACTTTTCACTTTCAACTTTCCACATTGCCGTTAAAAAAGGATTGTATGTTCAGAAAACATTTTTTTAAAATACTTTTGGGTTGTTTGTTCAGCGCGGTACTTATATGGCTGACGCTCAGGCAGATAGATTTCGGCAAATCGTTCGAACTCATTAAGCAGGCGAACTTCTATATTTTGATACCGGGCGTTCTGATTTACTCCATGACGTACGCGCTCAGGGGCGTCAGATATTATTTTATGCTCCTCCCGATAAAAAAGACGCGCGTTTTCCAGAATCTTCCTTATACCGTGCTCGGCTTTTTTATGAATAACATAATCCCGTTGCGCCTCGGCGAAGTGATAAGAGCGAAAGTTACCGGAGAGAGGCTCGGGATTTCAAGAAGCAGCGTGCTCGGCACAATAGTAGTGGAAAGGCTTATAGACGTAATAATATTTGTGGCGTTCTTTTTCATAATAATGATAGTCATGCCTTTTCCCGAGTTTATAAAAAAATCATTTTATGCGTCCGGAATAATTTTCGGAGGATGTCTGGTCATGCTTTTTCTCATATCCAAAAACGACGAGCAGGCTCTCAGTCTTATTTCCAAATTTCCGATGCCGGAAAAGATAAAAGGTTTTGTAACAAGGCTGTTCGGCAGGTTTACCGCCGGGCTTATAATTTTAAGAAAGCCGGGCGTTCTGTTTGCCGCGCTGTTCACCTCGGTGATTATATGGGTTACGGAGAGCCTTTTTCTTGTGATGACCGCAAAGGCGTGCTCTATAAACATATCCGTTTTAGGCGGAATTTTTGTCGTAATAATAATAGGAATAGGCGCTATAATACCGACTGCGCCGGGCTATATAGGCGCTTTTGAATTTATGGGCGTCACCGCTTTCGGCGTTCTGGGCGTGCCGAAAGAACATGCTTTTGCGTGCATAGCCATATACCACTTTCTGCAGATAATAGTTATTTTCGTGCTTGGCTTTACCGGCATCATAAAAGAAAAAATATCTTTTTCGGATTTGTTTAAGTTTGAAAAAATAGAAGAAACTACAAAGTTCAAAGTTGAAAGTGAAAAGTGAAAATATGGTGTTTCGGCGAAGCCGAAACCTGTTATAAGTTTTAGCTTTGCGAAAACACATTCATTTCACTTTGCACTTTT
>Ga0123357_10003565_pt1 | contig 17916 bp, 21 predicted proteins | sample TergutEmb28metaG_FD_89873 | JGI IMG/M metagenome (GOLD analysis project Ga0123357, IMG submission 89873) | Embiratermes neotenicus P4 segment gut microbial communities from Petit-Saut dam, French Guiana - Emb289 P4 | ecosystem: Host-associated > Arthropoda: Insects > Digestive system > Gut ... | reverse complement strand
AGCGGATGCAGCACCTCGGGCAGGATACGTGCGGGGTTCCAGCGCGTGAGCGATGGAAACATGTCGCGGAACTGGGAAAGATATTTCCAGTCATCACCGTTCCACGCCACTACGGGCATCACGTGCACGTAAAGATACAGCATGAAAGCAAAAAGCGTAATGCCGCCCAGCCAAGGCACACAGCGCCACAGTCGCGATTCTTCTTGTATCGCCATACACCCTCACACAACAATACCCAACAATATAGTCCCGAACACTACCGGAGACACCGCGCCGTTATAGCATTGTAACTTTGAAATAAGGAACAAGAAACACTTTAACGTACTCATCAAATTTTTCTCTCTCAACAGCCTCAATACAAGTACTTTTTGCTCCAAGTAATAATCCCTATGCTCGCTTACGCGCTATAAAATAACTCTGTGAGCATAGATACGGTAGGATGGAAGACAGGAATTGATCGGCACCATTAAAAATGGAAATACAATATCGATTATTCTTCAAATATGTCGGCAAGGCGCAGGAAAAATTCCTTGGCAAAAAGTTGTATAATCCATAATCCACTAAAGAGAAACCCGCTTGTTCAATCATGGGTGCAATGGCTTTTTTATTAAAGCTCTTTGAATGAGGAACTCCGATAGACAACTTCTTTCGTAAGCTGTTTGGAATAAATCGGCAAATATTTTCCACATAGCTATATTTATTAGGGAGATGAAAACAGAGAAAATGGCCTTCATTACGCACAATGCGCCGGATCTCTTTTAATGAATGCTGTTGATTCCCTCCTGTCTCATGTACATGCTCAAGCACTCCGATACTGAAGACTGAATCAAATGAGTCGTCGTCAAATGGGAGTGCGGTATTTTCTTTCTCATCAACAATCTTTAGTGAGAACAGCGGCTCATTAAATAGATATTCATTGATGGCATTATAAAATGATGATCCTGTTACATGGGATTTTTTATAGGCAAGATAAAGCGAGAAATGCCCATTGCCGCATGACCAGTCAAGCGTAGTATCTCCTTCCCCAACATAAGATGAAGACAGATTTATAGGAATTTCGTACTGTTTAGCGCTTATTTCATTGTCATATTGATAAAAAAAGCGATCCAGCTTTTTTGACTTCATAAAGTTATAAAAAAGCGTAAAATCTTTTTCTTGCTTTACCATGTTTTCCTCCAGCATAATGTCTCTAGCAGGTAGCGGACAGCTTACAGGCGCCGTATCCGCTCAATGAGTTCCGTTGTCGAATAGCCCGGCAAAAGCGGCAGGCTGTATACCTTGCCGCCGCCGGCCTCCACGATCTCGCGGCCCACAATGTTTTCGAGCGGCCAGTCGCCGCCTTTGGCCAGCACCTGGGGGCGGATCCGCCGGATACACTCCAGCGGCGTATCTTCGCTGAAAGAGGTTACCAGATCAACGCACTCCAGATGCGCCGCCATGTACATGCGCACTTCCAGCGGGTTGATCGGCCTGTCCGGTCTCTTGCCCAAACGGCGCACGGACGCGTCGTCATTGACGGCCAGCAGCAGCGTATCGCCCAACGATTTCGCCCTGTGCAGCAAATCCGCATGGCCCGGATGCAACACGTCATAGCAGCCATTTGTAAACACCAGCCGCTTGCCGTGTGCGCGCAGTTCCGTCAGTCGCTCATGCAGCGCCTGGCCGTGCAGTATCTTCGGGTGCGGGAGTACGGCATTGTTCATGCGCCGCCTCCGGCCTTTTCCTTTCTTTTCAAGCCTCCGGCGCTGCCGAACAGGACAAGCTCCATCCAGTCAAAGGCGAAGTCCAGGCGGGCCTCTTCGTCTTCAAGCACGGCCATGCGGCGTTCGTCCGCAATGTCCACTTTGTCGAGCACACCCATGCTTTCCATAAAGCCTTTGAAGCGGTCGAGCTGGAAAAACGCCAGCAGGCACATGGTGGCCATGCGTTCTGACACGGGCTGTCCTGAAGCCTTCACCTTGGCCATGAGCTGCATATAGCGGTCATTGGAGCGGTTGTAGGGTTCCAGGCCCTGGTCGGCGAGCCATTCCCGCGCGTTCCACGGTCTGCCCGCGTCAAAGCCGTGGCAGTGATCTTCGCGGACAAGGAAAAAACGTTCCTGCACCGTGTCGTTTTGGCCGGGCTTGGCGCCGCGGCCCAAGGGATAGGTGCGGCAGGCGGCGGAGCGATCTTCATAGACGGCGCAGCCGGCAGGCGTGACAAAGGGGCAGAGGGCATCCGGCCCGTCCAGCATTTTCAGAAGCGGCAGGGGAAAGCCCGTATCGGGATAGAGCTGCACCGTGGTGAACTGTTTGATGAAGCTGTCGCTGTCTATGCCCAGGTTGCGGCGCAGACGCAGCACATCGTAGGGAGCGAGGGGCATGGTCAAATCGGAGCAGCAGTGGTTGAAGCAGGGGACACGCTCGTTGCAGGCGAAAACAAAGCTCTCATCCGCTTTCAGCTCCGGCAGGGAGTCCAGAAAGGCGGCAGAGGCATCGGGCTGTTCGCTGTGTTCGGACATGGGGATTCCTTTGCGCCGCGTCTTGCCTCAGGGCAGACGCGGTGGTACGAAGCAGGGGAACATAGCATGGAAAGACCGGCTATCCTTACCCTAAGCCATCGCAAGTTACAAGGCGCGGAGCTTGGCAATGATGGAATACCTCGGCCTGTTTTCCGCAGCCTTCCTCGCCGCCACGCTGCTGCCCGCGCAGTCGGAACTTGTGCTGGCCGGGCTGTTGGTCATGGGCGATCAGCCCGCCTGGGCGCTCATTGCGGTAGCCACGGCGGGGAATGTGCTTGGCTCCGCCACGAACTGGCTGATCGGGCGTTATCTTATGCATTTCAAGGACAGACGCTGGTTTCCGGCAAAGCAAACAACGCTGGACAAGGCGGAAGCATGGTACCGCACATACGGACGCTGGTCTCTGCTGCTGAGTTGGGCGCCTGTTATCGGCGACCCGCTTACCGTGGTTGCGGGCGTACTGCGTGAGCCCCTCGCCTCATTTTGTTGTATCGTGCTGGCCGCCAAACTAGGCCGTTACCTGGTGGTGGCGGGCGTTGCCCTGCAATGGGGGTAAGATCCCTCATGTAATGTCACGCCTCATAGCAAGCAGGCCACAGTGCGCTGCGGGAGCCGTCCAAGACAGAATCAATGTTCAGCAAGCACTTTCGCCAAACGGTACACGATCTGCATATCCTTATAGGGAAGCTTGGGAATGGCAAGCGTCAGTTCCGCAAGTAGTGCTTCCCGGCCCTGCTCATGTTCGACTTCGAGAATATCCCGCACGGACATATCCAGAGCATTCGCTATGTCAGCCAGACACTTGATGGATGCATTGGCCGCGCCTCGCTCGATTTTGCCTACATGCTTTACGCTTATGCCGGCTTTTTCAGCGAGCTTATCCTGAGAGAGCCCTTTGGCGGTGCGCAGGGCAAAAATTTATGGTGCTTTTGAAAAATTGAAGCAAGCGGTCATGGCTTTTCACGTAGGAAAGGCGCGATGGCATCCATGAGCTTGGGGAGTCCCTTCTGAGCAGTGTCCCAGATCAGTTCCCACTTGATGCCGTCATAATCATGCACAATGGCGTTCCGCATCCCTTTTGCCAACTGTAACGGAATTACAGGGTTTTCTTGATAGAATTCAGGATGTTTTTTCAAAAGAGCGGCTGACGCTTCTCCGATTATGGTAAAGCGTCTTGCGACAGCATCTTGGATAGTCATAGAAGAAGGACTCAGGAAAGATTCAAGCGTTTCCTTCTTCAGCATAACGAGTATGCGTTCAGCGGACGTATGGATATCAGAAAGGAGCTTGAGAATTTGAAGGTCGACGTTATTCATATGACTCTAGCATCTCTCTCAAGGGTCATTTTCATATACTCATGTAGATGGTTACCTGATATTATGATGCTGAGAGGCGCATCCAGCAACTCTTCCAAATCATTATATAATCCACCAATATCAAAATACGTCGTACCTGGAGCCGTATCTACAAAAAAATCAATGTCACTGTCCTCGGTATCCTCGCCGCGAGCAACGGAGCCTACAATGCGTACATTGGAAATCATGGGATAACGTGCCAGGATTTCCAAAATTTCTTTTCGGTGGATATGTAAAAGTTCCGAAGGCAACATCGTTATTTCCTTCTTGGATAGTATCTATGGAGGACGCGCCAACTGTCAAGGCGGTTTTAGCCTAGCATGAACATTATATGCAGACGGGTTTACATCTGACCAATGCCGAAGTCGTCGAATGGATGGATACGATCATCCAGGGCAAAAAGGTGCCCATGCCAAAATGCCATAATACCATTTCCTCGTGTTGATACAAACATATAACGACTTAACACATTGTAATTTTATGCAAAAATCAGACAGTTCTTTGCATTATCAATAGGAAACGGTATAACGCCGGCACACGCTCCAAGGTGCGGCGCCATATGCAAAAAAACAGAGGGTTGTCGGCAAAGGCGGGCCGCCTTTGTCAACAACCCTCGCGGTAAAGTTCCCTGTATTAGCGGTGCGCGGCGACGTTCAGACGGGTTATGGCCCGCTTCATTGAAGCCAGCGCGCGCACATTGTCCACTTGTTCCGCCTTGTCCGCCAGGCGTTTTTCCGCCCGTTCCCTGGCGGCCTGAGCCCTGGCCTGATCAATGTCCTCAGCCAGTTCGGCTGCTTCGGCCAGCACGGTCACCGTATTGTTCGACACATCGGCGAAACCGCCGGAGATGAAGACATAGTGGTTTTTGCCCCCCGCGTGGAAACGCAGAGCGCCTATGGCCAAGGCCGAAAGCAGGCTAACATGGTTGGGCAGAACCCCAAACTCGCCTTCTACGCCGGGCGCGCTGACATAGTCCACCGCCTGGCTGACAACCTGCTTGTCGGGCGTGACCACGTCAAGCTGGAGCGCGTTGTCCATAATATCCGTCCTTACGTTATTGCTCCTGGCGCTTATTGTACTTTTCCACGGCCATTTCAATGCCGCCGAGCATGTAGAAGTCGCCTTCGGCAAGGTGGTCGTAGTCGCCGTTCAGGATGCCCTTGAAGCCGCGGATGGTGTCTTCAAGCTTCACGTACTGTCCGGGCGTGCCGGTAAAGGTTTCGGCAACGTGGAAGGGCTGCGACAGGAAGCGCTGCATACGCCGCGCGCGGGCCACGACGATCTTGTCCTCGTCGGACAGTTCGTCCATGCCGAGAATGGCGATGATGTCCTGCAAGTCCTTGTACTTCTGCAGCACTTGCTGAACCGCGCGCGCCACGTTGTAGTGCTCCAGCCCCACCACGTTGGGATCAAGGATGCGCGAGGTGGAGTCCAGGGGGTCCACCGCAGGGTAAATCCCCAGTTCCGCAATCTGGCGGGAAAGCACGAGTGTGCCGTCCAGGTGCGAAAAGGTGGTGGCCGGGGCCGGGTCGGTCAGGTCGTCGGCTGGCACGTACACGGCCTGCACCGAGGTAATCGAACCCTTGTTGGTGGAGGTGATGCGTTCCTGCAACGCGCCAAGGTCGGTGCCCAGTGTGGGCTGGTAGCCCACCGCCGAAGGCATGCGGCCAAGAAGCGCGGACACTTCGGAACCGGCCTGGGTGAAGCGGAAGATGTTGTCGATGAAGAGGAGCACGTCCTGATTTTCCTCATCGCGGAAATACTCCGCACAGGCCAGGGCGGTCAGGCCCACGCGGGCGCGGGCGCCCGGAGGCTCGTTCATCTGGCCGTACACAAGCGTGGCGCGCTCCAGAACTCCCGCTTCCTTGAGCTCAAAGTACAGGTCGTTGCCTTCACGGGTACGTTCGCCGACGCCGGCGAACACGGAGCTGCCGCCGTGCTGCTTGGCGATGTTGTTGATCATCTCCATAAGGATAACGGTCTTGCCCACGCCCGCGCCGCCGAAGAGGCCCATCTTCCCGCCCTTGGGGAAGGGAATGAGCAGATCGACGACCTTGATGCCGGTCTCAAGCAGCTCAACCTTGGTGTTCTGATCGATGAATTCCGGCGCCGGACGGTGGATGGGCATGTATTTGTCGGATACGATAGGCCCGAGTTCGTCCACAGGCCGGCCGATAACATTCATGATGCGGCCCACGGAAGGCTTGCCCACCGGAATGCGGATCACATCGCCGCTGTCTTTGGCTTCCATGCCGCGCACCAAGCCTTCCGTCGCGTCCATGGCGATGGTGCGCACCATGTTGTCGCCCAGATGCTGGGCGACTTCGCACACCAGATCCGGGGCATCCGTGTTGTTCGGGTTTTTAATCTCCAGTGCGTTCAGGATGTTGGGCAGCTTGCCGCTCTCAAATTCCACGTCAACGACAGCGCCGATAACCTGCACAATTTTACCGATATTCTGACTCATGCGTCACTCCCTTTTTAGCCTTTCAGCGCTTCAGCGCCGCCGACGATATCCATGAGATCACTGGTAATGCTGGCCTGCCGCACTTTGTTGAAGAGGCGGGTCAACGAGCGGATCATGTCGTCGCAGTTGCGTGTGGCATTGTCCATGGCCGCCATGCGCGCCGCATGCTCACTGCACGAGGTGTCCAGCATGCCGCGATAAATCTGCACCTTTACATACCTCGGCAGAAGTTCCGCCAGCAGGGCTTCTTCTTGAGGCTCATACACATATTCCGACTTCGCCCCGGAGACCGCCGCTTCATTCCCGGCGGGCGCTTCCGGCGCTTGCAGGGGCAGCAGGGACAGGGTCACCGGAACCTGCTTGGCCATGGACGCAAACTCCCCGTAAATGAGGCGCACATCGTCCATTGCCAGATTTTGGTAGCCGTTTATGATTTCCATGCCCACTTCGTGGGCGAGAGAGAAATCAAAGTGCCCCATCTTGTCGGCGTAGCCGTGCAGGAGTTCATAAGGACTCTTGCGTACGAAATCACGGCCCTTTTTGCCCACGCAGATGAACTTGACCGTCATGCCGGCGCGGGTTTTTTCCTGCGCGAGCCTGTTCGCGGCGTTGAGAAGGTTGGCGTTGAAGCTGCCGCACAGCCCGCGATCCGAGGTGACCAGCACGATCACGCAGACCTTGGCTTCGTCATGTACTGTGAGCAGCGGATGCGCGCCCCCTTCCACCTTGCCGGCCAAATCGCTCAGCATGTCGTGGAATTTGGCGGCATACGGCCTGAAGCGCTCTATTCGGGACTGCGCGCCGCGCAGTTTCGCCGAAGCCACCATATACATGGCTTTGGTGATCTGCTTGGTTTTGCGGACCCCGACAATTTTTTGTCGTATGTCTTTCAGTGCAGCCATGCCCTACCCCCGGCTAAAGCGCAAAGCTCTGCTTGCTCGTGGCCGCGGCGGCCTGCAGTCCTTCCTCAATGCCCGCATCCAGGGTCTTTTTGTCCCTGATGGCGGCCAGCACATCCTTTTTGGCATCGCGCAGATAGCTCAAGTACGCTTTTTCAAAATCGCGTATCTTGTCCAAGGGGATGTCGTCCATCAAACCACGGGTGGCGGCGTAAATGGAGGCGACCTGTTCTTCCATGGGCATGGGCTGGTACTGGGGCTGCTTGAGCAGTTCCACCAGACGCGCGCCGCGATCCAGCTTGGCTTTGGTGGCCTTGTCCAGGTCGGAGCCGAACTGCGCGAAAGCGGCCAGCTCGCGGTACTGGGCAAGATCAAGACGCAGGGTGCCCGCAACCTGCTTCATGGCCTTGGTCTGGGCCGCGCCGCCCACGCGGGATACGGAAAGCCCCACGTTGATGGCGGGACGTATGCCCGCGTTGAACAGGTTGGGTTCAAGGTAGACCTGGCCGTCGGTGATGGAGATGACGTTGGTCGGAATATACGCCGACACGTCGCCGGCCTGGGTTTCGATAATCGGCAGGGCGGTCAGCGAACCGGCTTTCAGCGCGTCGTTCATCTTCGCCGCGCGCTCCAGCAGGCGGGAGTGCAGGTAAAACACGTCGCCTGGGAAGGCTTCACGTCCCGGAGGACGGCGGAGCAGCAGGGACATCTGGCGGTAAGCCGTGGCCTGCTTGGAAAGATCGTCGTAAATGATGAGCGCGTGCTTGCCGTTGTCGCGGTAGTATTCGGCCATGGTGCAGCCGGAATATGCGGAGATGAACTGGAGCGGGGCAGGCTCGGAAGCGGTCGCGGAAATGATGGTGGTGTACTCCATCGCGCCGTATTTGCGCAGACTGTCCGCCACCAGGGCGACCGTGGCTTTTTTCTGGCCGATGGCCACATAGAAGCAGTGGATGTCGGTGTTTTTTTGCGCGAGGATGGCGTCCACGCATACGGCGGTCTTGCCGACCTGGCGGTCGCCGATGATAAGTTCGCGCTGGCCGCGGCCGATGGGCGTCATGGCGTCAACGGCCTTCAGGCCGGTCATCATGGGCTCATGCACGGATTTACGCGCGATGATGCCGGGCGCTTTGAGTTCCACCGGACGCGTCTCTGTCGCATTGAGAGGGCCAAGACCATCCAGGGGCTGACCAAGGGGGTTGAGTACCCGTCCCATGACCGCATCCCCCACGGGCACGGAGAAGATCCTGCCGGTGCGCTTGACCGGGTCGCCTTCCCTGATGCCGGTGTCGTCGCCCAAAAGGGCCACGCCCACGTTGTCTTCTTCCAGGTTCAGCACCATGCCCATGAGACCGCCGGGGAATTCCAGCAGCTCCATGGCCATGGCGTTACGCACGCCGTACACGCGCGCAATGCCGTCACCAACGTACAACACGACGCCGGTTTCGCTCATTTCTACGCGTTGCTCGTAGTTCTGAATCTGTCCCTCAATGATTTTGGTGATTTCTTCCGCTTTAATCTGCATGTGCTACTCACCCCTCTTGATTGTATCCCGCAGGATAGTCAACTGCGCGCGTAGACTCGCGTCCAACACCCGGTCCCCCACCTTGAGCATGAGGCCGCCCAGAATGGCTTTGTCTACATTGAACACCAGTTCCAGTTTTTTGTCCTTGATCTTTTTCGTGAGATCGGCTTTGAGCTTCTTCTGTTTTTCCGCATCCAGCTTCACGGCCGTGATGACCGTGCCGCGGAGGATGCCCTTTTCGTCGTCCAGCAGTTCGCCGTAACAGCCGGCAATGGAGGGCAGGGCGGCAAGACGCCCCTTGTCCGCAAGAAGATGGCAGAAATTTTTTACGGTGACGTCCGCGCCCGTTTTGTCCAGAAGCTGATCCACCAGCGCGTGTTTTTCCGCAACGCTGATCACGGGGCTTTTGAACATGCGTTCCAAGGCGGGGGAAACGGCCACCATGTGGGCAAGTCCGGAAAGAGCGGCGCCGTACTGTTCAAGCTGGGGCGCACCGGACTTCTTCCCCAAGGAAAAAAGGGCCTTCGCGTATTTTTTTGCAAGTGTGCCGCCGGTCAATTGAGCACCACCTTTGTCAGGGAGTTGTTGATGAGCTTTTCATGCCGCGCGCCGTCAAGTTTTGATGTCAGCAAGGCTTCGGCAGCGGCTACAATCTCATCGGCCAGGGCGGCGCGCAGTTGCTCCACCGCCGCTTTGCCTTCATTCTCAGCCGCGCGCAAAGCCTGTTCGCGGATTTGTTCCGCCTGTTTGTGCGCTTCGGCCAGGATAGCGTCCTTGATCTGTTCCGCCTGAGCTTTGCTTTCTTTCAGGATGGCCGCACGTTCGGCATCCAGATGGGCGATGCGTTGCTTGATCTCCGCAAGGTGACGTTCGGCTTCCTTTTTTCCGGCTTCCAGGTTTTCCAGTTCCGTGCGGATGCCTGCGCGGCGGCCGGTGAAAAAGGCCTTGGCCTTATCGCCGACAAGCGTGTACAGAATGCCGATGAACATAGCAATATTCAGCAAGCGCCAGACAAAGTTCATGACGACCGACTGCCCCCCTTCGCCCTGCCCATCGGACGCGAAGGCGGCGGCGGCGGTGAGGAGCGCCAAGACAATGACCATCCCAACGGTTTTATATCTGCTCAATGTCCACCTCCTTAGATTCTAACGCCTGCACGGCGTTGCAAGACAAGATTCCGTCCCTTTGCGGGCCTTGCACGGGTTTTGCGCGTCAGCCGAGCATCTTGCTCACGGCTTTGGCGGCCAGCGGCTGAACCTGCTTTGACAAGGCGTTCCGGGCGCTTTGCATTTCCGCCAGCAGGGACTCTTTCGCCTGGGCGATCTGATCCTGAGCGCGTTTGCCCGCTTCCGTCACAAGAGCCTGTTGCGCGCCCAGCGCGTCCGAGCGGGCTGCGGCGCGCTCCAGCGCGGCTTCCTGGCGCGCCCGGCTCAGGCTGTTCTGGTACCCGGCAAGCTGTTCGCTTGCGGCACCGACGAAGGCTTCGGTCGAGGCCAGCATGCCGTCCATTTTTGCCTTGCGTTGCCGGAGGATATTCCTGACCGGGCCAATGAGCAGGTAGTTCAGGAAAATGACGGCAATAAAAAAGTTCACCACCTGGATTAGAGCGGTGATGTTGATATCAAGCATTCCGTCCTCCCGTATCGTGCATGTTTTTGGGCAAGCTCCCCGTATGCCTATACCCCGGAGCAAGGGGCATGTCAAAGGGTATGTGATAAAGAAGCGGGCACTTTTTGCAAAAGGCGTAAAAAAGGCCTTGCGCAAAGCGCGCGGAACCGAGGGCGCAAGCGTCTTCAAAGAAAAAATGCCAAAAAAACCGCCGCCGCGGCGGCGCGCTATTCAGCGGCCGGAAGACTTCCCTGCATGATGATCTGGCCGTCCAGCAGGGCGCCTTCCTCCGTCACCAGCGCGGGGGTGTACACGGCGCCCTGCAATACGCCTGTTTTGTGGATCGTGACGCGCCGCTTGGCCTGCACTTCGCCGGTGAAATGCCCGGAAAGCAGCAGATCCCCGACGTTGAGCACTCCTTCAATTTGCGCGTCCTTGCCCACGATCAGGGAACCTTCCGAAAACACTTCTCCTGAGAAAGAACCGTCAATGCGTACCGCCCCCTGAAAGGAAAGCCGTCCCTGGTATACTGTTCCGGCCCCGAGAAAGGCGTTGATTTCTTCTTTGCTCATGCGGCGTGTCTCCAAAAAGATTCGGGTAAAAAAGTGAAAAGGTTTGCTCTTGTCAGCCTTTGAACATGAAGCGTCGCATGGATACGTTCAGCACGATGCCCACCAGGATGAAGTTGATCAGCGTGGCGCTGCCGCCGTAGCTTATGAAGGGCAGGGGTATCCCTACCACGGGCATCAGGCCTATGACCATACCCATATTTATCAGAATCTGCCAGAAGAAATAGAAAAAGACCCCCGCGGCCAGCGTACTGCCGAAACGGTCCTTGGCCTCCACAACGGAATTGAAAATGGTCAGCAAAAAGAGGCAGAACAAGGTCAGCAGCGCCATGCAGCCCGCAAAGCCCCATTCCTCGCCGTAGACGGCCATGGCGAAATCTGAATGTTTTTCCGGCAGAAAGCGCAACTGGCTCTGGGTGCCTTCCAAAAAACCCTTGCCCCAGATCTGTCCCGAACCGATGGCGATTTGGGACTGTATACTATGATAGCCGGCGCCCCGGGGATCGTTGAACGGATCAAAAAAGGTCAGAATGCGCAGGCGCTGATAATCCTTCATGCCGAACCAAAACAGGGGCAGCATGCAGGGCACGGCCACAAGGCAGGTCTTCAGGACAGCGGGCTTGAGGCCGTGGAACAGGATCATGCCGCCGATCAGCAGAAGCAGGTTCAGCGCTGTTCCCAGGTCGGGCTGCTTGACGATGAAGAACGCCGGGGCAAGCCCGACCAGAAGGATGCGGGCAAATTCTCCCCAGCCCAGGGGGCGTCCGTCGCGGGACAGCAGACGCGCGCCCAAAATGAGCACCGTGAGCTTGGCGAGTTCGGCAGGCTGGAAGTTGAGTACGCCCAAGGGCAGCCAGCGTTTGGCCCCGTTGACGGTAACGCCGATGAAGGGCACCGCCGTAAGCAAAAGAAGGGTGACAAAGAGCAGGGGCCAGGCAAGATTGCGCAACTGGCGGTAGTCGAAGGTGATGGCGAGCAGCATGATCGTAAGGCCCAGCAAACCCCAGATCATCTGGCGCTGATAGAAGGAAGTGACCGTGATCCCGTCTTCCAGGCGCATGCCGCTGGCGGAATAGAGATTGCCGACTCCGGCGAGGAAGAGCAAGAGCGTACAGCCGAGCAGCGCCCAATTCATGTGGGTGAAAAGACGGCGGTCGAACAGCTCGTTCATTGTTTCTCCGCGGTTGCCGTCGCCATCTGGCCGAACAGATAGTCGTAAACTTTCCTGGCGACAGGACCGGCCACCGCGCCGCCGCCGCCGCCATGTTCCACCATTGCCACCACCACATACCGCTTGCCCGCCTTTTCGCCGTAGGAGGCGATCCAGGCATGGTCGCGCTGTTCATACGCCATTTCATGGGTTTTGAGACGTCTGTCGCCGCTGGCGAACTTAAGCTTCACGACCTGGGCCGTGCCGGTTTTGCCGCCCATGACGGCATCCGGCCGACGGAGCACTTTGGCTGTGCCTTCCTCCACAGTGCGGCGCATGCTCTCCACAATAAATTTCCGCGCGGCGGGACTGCCCGGCACGTCACGGCGCGTCTGCACGGACTCGTCGGCCAGAAGCAAGGGTTTCAGCAGCTTGCCGCCGTTCAGGAGCGAGGAGACAAAGGCCGCCAACTGCACCGGCGTGACCAGGGTCGAACCCTGGCCGATGGAGACGTTCAGGGTTTCCCCGCGTACCCAAGGCTGCCGGAAACGGCGCTGTTTCCAAGCCCTGGAAGGCACAAGTCCCCTGTTTTCGCTCGGCAGGTCTATGCCCGTAAGCTCCCCGAATGCGGCGGCGCGGGCAAAGGCCTCAATCTTGTCTATGCCCATGCGTTCGCCCCAGTGATAAAAATACACATCGCAGGATTGCACGAGGGCAGACATCATATCCACCCTGCCGTGGCCTTCCTTTTTCCAGCAGCGGAAAATCTGGTCGCCGAGCTGCACTTGGCCGGAACAGTGCACGGAGTCGCTTGGGCGCACCCCCTCCGTAAGCAGCATGGCGGTCATGACCAGCTTCCACACCGAACCGGGCGGATACACGCTCTGGATGACTCTGTTCTGCAAGGGATGGCGGGGATTGTCGCGCATTGCCGCCCACTCCTTGGGCGACAGGCGCGAGGCGAAGGCGTTGTTGTCGTAGGAAGGGGACGTGACAAGCGCGATAAGACGCCCCGTGTCCGGTTCCATGACCACAATGCCGCCGGCCTGCCCCTCCAGCGCGTCCCAGGCGGCTTTTTGCACGCCGAGATCCAGGGAAAGACGCGCGGCTTCCCCGCTTTTCGGCGCTTCCATCAACTCCCGCCACAGGGAACGCCCGATCACGTCTACCTCCAGGCGGTACAGACCCTTTTGGCCGCGCAGATGATTTTCGAGCACATATTCCAGACCGAGTTTCCCCACTGTATCGCCCAAATGCAGACTTTTGTCGGCTTCCATCTCTTTTTCGTTGGCCTCGGCCACATAGCCGAGGATGTGCGCAAAGAGGGCCGTTTCCGGATAGCTGCGCTTGGACCGGGGAATGATCTCCAGCCCCGGCCAGTGCACCAGTTGCGACTCAATGCGGGCTACAAGATCAAAGGGGATGTCCGGGAGCAGGAGGAGTTTTTCAAAGGGCTTCACCTTGTTGCGGATGTCCTGCTGGTATCTCTCGTTCAGGCGTTCTTGGGGAGTGCCCGTCCATTCGCTGACCTGGGCCAGGGTGGAGGCGATGTCCGGGCAATCCTCCCGCGTCAGAGCCAGACCGTAGGTCAAGCGGTTGTCGGCCAGGATATGCCCGCTCTTGTCGCGGATAAGTCCTCTGGGCGCCAAAATGCGTTCCTCGCGGATTCTGTTGTCAAAGGCTTGTTTGGCAAACTGTTCGCCCTTGTGGATCTGCAAATACCAGAAGCGCACGGCGAACACGAAAAAGAGCGCGACAACAAAGCCCTGCAACAGCAGAACGCCCCAGCGCGGAGGCTGGTAGTTTTCCGGCTCCACCTGAATATTGAGCCAAACAGGTTGAGGGTGCGGCTTGTACGTGGCACGCTTGGTTTTCGCGTTATTCCGCGTCGGCTGCATAGATCCATCTCCTGGTAAACTGCGCCAGTTTCCAGCACACGGGCAGAAACAGCGCCAACTGCACGCTTTCATCCAGCAGTCTGGGCGCATCCACGGCAATAGCATACAAAGGACTCATCAGAAAAGCCACAGCGAAATACGATGCCGCAAGACAGGCGCTGAACAGAAAGGCGTACAGAAAATTTTCGACGTCAAAAAGCCAGCGTCCCAGCAAAAAGATGGCCGCAACCACCACATACCAGAGCAAAACGAGTCCGAACTCCCGTGTGCCCATGCCTTCCTGAAGAATGATCAACAAAGGAAACACCCAGGCCAGATCCGCGTAGCGCCGCTCCTGAAGGGTTACAAGCAGGCCCACAAGGAGAAAATCCACGCCGGGGAAAAAACGCTGCAAGATGATGGCGGGAAAGAGAAAGGCCCCCCACCAGAACGCGTTGCGCGTTTTGTTGATGTGCAAATGCGGGAGCATGATCATGGGCGGCGCTCTTGCGGTGGCCTTTTTGGGGGGAATTCGGGCGACGGGTCGATTTGCAGCACCGGCGGCACGGAGTCCGCATCGCCGCCGGTCAGGGCAGCCGGACGTTCCAGCAGCAGGACTTCTTCAAGGCGTTCCATGTCTACCAGCGGTTCCGCAAGGATGCTCTGAAACGGGGAAAAATCCGAGGGGGCGACGCTCAGCACCTTGGCCACGGGGATGCCTTTGGGATATGCCCCGTCGCGTCCGGAGGTGATCAAGACTTCGTCCGGATGCACCGTGTAGTTGCGGGTGACGAAGCGCATTTCCATGGGCAGACGGGTGCTGCGTCCGGTCAGTATGCCGGGAGTGCGGGTTTGCTGCGACAGCACCGCGATGCGGCTGCCGGGGTTGGTCAGGAGCAGTACGGTGGCGGTGTTGGGGCTTGCCCGCAGCACCCGGCCCACAAGCACCCGGCCCACAACGCCGAGGTTGGTGATGACAGGCGTGCCGGGCGCGCCGCCTGACAAATAGCCCCGGCTGATCGTCACAGACTCCAGCGCCGCATTGGGGCCGAGGCGGCCGGCGATAACCCGCGCGCCGACAGGTTGCCAGACATCGGCATCCTGCAGGGAGAGCAGGGTACGCAAGCGGCGGAGTTCCGCCTGATCTTCGGCCAGAATTCTGAGTTCGCCCCGCATGCGATCCGCCTCGGCTTTGAGCAGATCGTTTTCTTCACGGATTCCGACCAGATCAATATAGCGCGCATAAAAACCGTAGACTTGATCATACAGCCATATCACGGGTTTGAGCACGGCGCCGGTCGCCTCAAGCCCGACATTGACCGTCAGCGCATCCAGCAGGCCCGTCCTTTGGTTCCAGGTGAACAGCCCCAGAAACAAAAACAGCAGAATGACGGAAATAAAAAGAAAACGCCTTGCATTCACAGCTATGCCATTGTGTTGTATCCGGATACGGCGCGCAGCGGAACGGAAGCGGCGGAATTAATCAATACAAATATCTTTCAGGATGTGCAGGTTGTCCAGCGCCTTGCCGGTGCCGACCACCACGGTCGAGAGGGGATCGTCCACCACGGTGATGGGCAGCGAGGTTTCCTCGCGCAACAGTTGGTCGAGCCCCTTGAGCAGAGCGCCGCCGCCGGTGAGCACGATGCCGCGATCGACAATATCGGCCGCCAGTTCCGGCGGGGTCTGCTCCAGGGCTATGCGCACGGCCTGCACGATGCTGTCCACCTGCTCGGAGATGGCCTTGCGCACTTCCTCGGACGTAATGATGATGTTCTGCGGGATGCCGGTGACCAAGTCGCGGCCTTTGACCTCGATCTGTTGTTCCGGATCCATGGGATAGGCCGAGGCGACTTTGATTTTAATGGCTTCCGCCGAAGCTTCGCCTATCAGCATGTTATATTTGCGTTTGACGTGGGTCATGATGGCTTCGTCCATTTTGTCGCCGCCCACGCGCACCGATCGTGAGTACACAATGCCCGAAAGGGAGATGACCGCTACTTCCGTGGTGCCGCCGCCGATATCGACCACCATGTTCGAGGTGGGTTCCTGGATGGGCAGATTGGCCCCTATGGCCGCGGCCATGGGCTCTTCTATAAGATATACTTCACGGGCGCCCGCGCTTTGGGCGGACTCCTTCACGGCGCGTTTTTCCACCTGGGTGATGCCTGTGGGCACGCAGATCATGATGCGCGGACGCACCAGGCGGCGCAGGTTGTGCGCTTTGGCGATGAAGTGGCGCAGCATGGCTTCGGTGATTTCAAAGTCGGCGATGACCCCGTCCTTCATGGGACGGATGGCCCAAATATTGCCGGGCGTCTTCCCCAGCATTTTCTTGGCGTCGTGTCCCACCGCCAGCACCACGTTCGCGCCCCGCGCGTCTTTTTTTACCGCCACCACGGAGGGTTCCCGCAGTACAATGCCTTGCCCTTTCACATATACGCACGTGTTCGCCGTACCCAGGTCAATGGCGAGGTCGTTGGAAAATATCCCCAAAGCAAAATCCAGTATCTTGGCCATAATAACGTCGCTTGCCTCTGTTGTGGTCCGTGCATTGTGAACCGCGGGCGCTGAAAGTCAGGCTGCAAATATTTCTTCTTGTGCAAAACTTGCCTGCTGTCAATAATGAGAAGGGCAAGTTCAAAAATTTGTCTGTATTGAGACGGCGGGATGCCGTATCTTGACCCTTTACCTGGCGACGCGCCATGCACCGTTGGTATCCGGCTTTTGTATATTTCAGGCAGCGTTTCGGCGTACGGTTGCAAAAAATCGTCCTGGATGCGCCCGGCGCGAGCTGTCCGAATCGTGATGCCGCCACCGGCCGCGAGGGCTGTGTATTCTGCAATCCTTACGGATCGGGTTCCGGACTGGCTGAGGCGGCCCCGGATATTTCCATGCAATGGGAACACTGGCGCGCGCATTACGGCGCCAAAGCGCGGTTGTTCATGGCCTATTTCCAGTCGTTCACCAATACCTGCGGCCCGGTTGAGGACGTGCGCGGACTGCTTGCACTGGCGGAAGGTCTTCCGGCCATCGCCGGCATTGCCATAGGCACACGGCCGGACTGCGTGGACGAAGCCAAACTGGACGCCATCGCGGCCTGCGCCCTGCCGGAGGTCTGGCTGGAGCTTGGCTTGCAAAGCGCCCACGACGCCACGTTGGCCCGTATCCGGCGCGGGCATGACGTTGCCGCTTCGGAGCGGGCCGTCCGGCTTGCCGCCGAGCGCCGCGTCAAAGTATGCGGTCATCTGATGGCCGGGCTGCCTGGTGAAGGAGAGGACAACTTTTTAGACAGCATCCGTTGGGCCGCCGCCTTGCCCCTTGCGGGGATCAAGCTGCACAACGTCTATGTGGCCCGCGACACGCCGCTGGAGCGGGACTATCTTGCCGGCGCGTATGCGCCGCTGGGACAGGAGGATTATGTCGCCCTGGCGGCGGAAGCTCTGACCCTGTTGCCTGCGGGCATGGTTATCCAGCGTCTCGTGAGCGATCCCGCGCCGGATGAACTCGTCGCGCCGGAGTGGACGCGGCTGAAGAGCCGCACCCACGATGCAATCCGCGCGCGTCTCGCGGCCGGCAAGGAATGGCAGGGCTGCCGGAATGACGCGCGGGACGGCATTCCGGAATGGTTTGAATTGCGGGGGCGTGGAACCACCCCGCCCTTACGCCAGTATTCCATTGCGATGCGCCATCTCTTGACTTGAAGGCCGCCACATTTCCTGTAACCACCCCGCCCTTCGGGCAAGGGCAACCACCCCGCCCTTCGGGCACCCCTCCAGAGGAGGGGAATTTAGGGTGGTGGGGAATTTCCCCCATTCCCCTCCCTTGGAGGGGTGCCCGAAGGGCGGGGTGGTTGCCTTCCTTCCCCTGGAGGGCACCAAGAGCAACATTTTTCCGGAACAAACGCCTTCACAGGCATGACCCATTCCCCTCCCTTGGAGGGGTGCCCGAAGGGCGGGGTGGTTT
>Ga0123357_10003564_pt1 | contig 17916 bp, 9 predicted proteins | sample TergutEmb28metaG_FD_89873 | JGI IMG/M metagenome (GOLD analysis project Ga0123357, IMG submission 89873) | Embiratermes neotenicus P4 segment gut microbial communities from Petit-Saut dam, French Guiana - Emb289 P4 | ecosystem: Host-associated > Arthropoda: Insects > Digestive system > Gut ... | reverse complement strand
ATCTCCAGGGCCAATGGTTAATTCATTCATTTATATCTGTCGGGGTCCCCAATAAGGAGCCGTTCCGTAAAAAAAAGGGGGAAAAATATTAAGTCACCATCCACGGAGCCCCTCGTGGACAGAAGGCCTACATACAATGGGGTGCGGCCTGGTTCCCCATGGGGATCGTTTAAGACACTGCAATCTCTACCCCAGTGCCATGCAGCCTTCAGCACGATACCTTCCACCTTGGCTTGGGTAGACCAGAGCCCCGTTGGCCAGCCTGTGTTGTAGCAACCCTCATCAGGGTATACCCTCCACAGCTGTTACCACCCCCCACATGACCCAGTGTAGAGTAGAGTATGAGTCCACGATACCCCAAATTACGGACGAGGGGTTGAATTTATGGGAGGTTTTGTAACAGTCATTCTTAGCAGTGGTTTTTGGGTACATTTTGGTGTACTTGTGCTGGACATAATGTTTCTTTGTTTCACCTTGGGGATGAGAGTTAACACTACCAGCCACATGATTTTCATACTACAGTGTTAAGCTGTAGTGTGTGTAATATAATGATGCTCACAACTGCCAGTATGGTTATTGTATTTCTGTAGACACCAGTCATATTATGCATTTGGGTACTTGTCAGAGTTGTTTAAATAGTACATGTAGGTACTTCTCAACGAGACTGGCCACACGTATATATAGCATTACCAATGCCAATTATGAAAGGAATGAATTAGAATATTGTGTGAAGTGTAATGCAGTTGTGTGTGTTGCAAGCTCATTGCACTGCCAGATGCAAGTTCTGTGTTTGGGTTTAAAATTTCTCAGTATTTTATGAACACCAAAATGAGAAGCGGAGGATTTTGTTATGTTTCCACAAACTGAGGAAGTACTCATCAGTAGTATATACATCAGAATTCCCTTATTCTGAATGCCAATACTCTTCCAATCCCAATGCTTTGGCAGTTAGACAAGGTGTTTTGTAAGTGGTTTACAGCAACCTGTTCCAAAGGAAGACCTGTGAATAAGAAATGTGGTGGAGTATACATAACATTTGGTAATGCAGAATATTTTCATAATCCATTACCTTTCTGAACCCCTTGGTACCAAATTAAAGGAATTCTACTATATTGCTTTCAATGTTTACTAGCAGAATTCCCTGTTTGAAACGTAATTTTACATTTCTGATGAAAATCTAACGTTTCTGTCCAGAAGTACATTGTGTTCCTGTACTGCCCATGGCACAATACAAATTTATGTGGGCTGCAATATCTGTAGCAAATCCCATTAGTGTGTGAAATCCTCGATTGTCACAGTAGTGACTGAAGATTGCTGTGCTGTTTTCTGGAGAGGGATGCCATTGTCGTCTGATAGATGTATATTGATGTTATGGAGGAACCTGCTACATCAGTCACCAGGGTATATCAGCTGCAGGCACAAAACAAAGAGTGTATAGACTAAGAGAAACAAAGATTCAGACCAGTAAGAGTGGTGTGTGTGATAGTTGGGATTCCTACAGCCCCTTTTCAGGGCTACAAGATTATCCCATTGGTGTGTTTTTAATCCAAGGCTTTTTTCCTCCTCTGGTTTATGTCATTGGCTGCTTTTCTCCACATGGCTCATTCTTATACTTGTTGATGGAGGCAGAGTACACATTACCACCCTATGCAGTGTCATATCCAAGAAGACAGTAATCTGCAGGTCGATACATTTAAACAGAGCAGGTCTCCTGGTTGTCTTTTTGTGTGCAAGTTCAATACTTGATGTCATTAGTCAGAAGCAAATCTTGGACTCCCTTCAAACACTATTCACAGTTGGTGTTCTTTTAAGTTAGTTAAGAGCTCTGTAGGTTACTTATGAGCCAGTGTAGTGTAGCCAGTAAATAACTAGGCTACAAACCAGATGGTCTGCAGTTCAAATCCCTGTAGTGGCAAGGGTTTTTCCTCGTATCCAAAATGTCCACACTGGCCCTGGGACCCACCCAGCCTCCTGTTCAATAGGTACCAGGGTTCTTCCCAGGCATAAAGCAGCCAGGGCGTGAAGTTAACGACTCACCTCCATCTTGTGCTTAGGTTAATAGTGAGTGGAGTGCTACCTCTCCTCGCCCTGTGTGCCCTCATGGCATATCCAAGGATAACTCCATATACTCCCATGCTTACTTTTCTTACCATCCTTGAATATAATCCTCTTTGGTCCCTATCATTTGCATATTATAACACATTTTGTCCTCCTTTCAACATATGTATTAAGCTCTTCCATTGATTTACAATATGCAGTTTTGTTCTGTTCATCGTTTTCATCTCTGATATAATCTTGCATTGCTCCATTCTGATGATGTGCTTCATTTGATACAGTGCACTGCATGTCATGATGAAGGATCAGTATGCCAACTACGTGGTGCAGAAGATGATTGACGTATCTGAACCACAACAGCGTAAGGTGTTAATGCACAAGATCCGACCACACCTCAACTCACTACGCAAATATACATATGGCAAGCACATTATTGCCAAGCTTGAGAAGTTCTTCATGAAGACCGCATCAGCAATGGGTGTAGGAGTGGGTGTAGGTGTCACTGTGGGCCCCGACCTTGGGCCAATTGGTCCACCCACTAACGGTGGCTTATGAGCGGTGCCCCTTATTCATTATGTATATAAATGATGGTATGTGTAGTACTACAGATCCTCTGACAGTGACATGGGCAGCCTTTATTTTCTTTTCAATTCATGAAAGACTACATAGTGCTTCATTACTGTTCCTAACAGATGTGTGTGGAACGTGGTAGTCCTGAAGTATTGCATAGGGATGGATTGTCCTTTGAATTTCTCATTTTATATGGACAGCCATTATTTACGTGTTGTCTCTAACAGTTTGGTTTAGTTCACTGGAGCATTTGCATTATTACAATGTTACAGTGCTCTGAATATTTTATTTGACTTGGAATGGCTGAAAATGTAGGGTTGTAGTTGATACCATGTTCTGTTGATTGTAGGGGATGTATGTCATGAAGCATTCTCCATTCTGAGACTTTTCTTCTTAGTGGAATAGAACTTCCCTGGTGAAGTGCAGGGAGTTGCAGGCTTAATAAGCATAGGAATGAAGTGTATGTAGTTGCTTGATTGCAGTGTACTCCAAGAAGAGTTTGGATGTGTTATGTTTTAGAAAAGAGTTTTTGTTACAGCAGGCCAAAGTAATTGTGTTTGCCATGCCCTGTCAGAGAGTAGTATGAAACAGTGCAAGAGGTGTTCCAACATTGATAAAGATGAAGCTGGAAGTTGGTTTGTTGTGCTGAAGTTGCTGTTGCTTCAGACATCCCTTATGTTTCCACCATATGTCTCATATGCTGATCATTGTAATTGGTTAAAATTTAGGCTGACAATGATGGTAAAGTGTTATAAAGATGCAGAAGGGGAGGCGACTGTTGTGTGCAGTCAATCTTCCAGATAGATCCCAATTTGAAATGTTTTTCGTGCTGAAGGTCAGTGATATAGCAGTTGTATATAGATTTACAGTAATGTGAAATGTTTCAAGGACATCTTTCAGATTTTATGTTACTTAAAATGCCTCTCTTTTTTTTTTTTTTATTGAATGTACCATAATGAAAAATTGTGTTAAAACAAAAAGACCTCTGTTCAGAAACAAGTTTGCAGGTGATTGCTTTATTTCTTAGCTCTCCCCCCATTATTCTAAGTGAGGGTTTTCACAAACACAATGCTACTAGAATTGAACATTGTATATAGATGATATGGCACAGGAACAGAAGGGTGAACTTCTTGGTAGCTTTTCCCTCCTGTTATCCCTAAATCATTGGCAGGATTATAACCAAATTTTAATATGACATGATGATGGGACTTTTTGGAAGTAAAATACATTTAACTGTGGCATTTACTTGCAATAACCTGCTTAGTAACATAGAATAGTTTTTGTTTTCATAATTCTAGACATGCAGATAATTTAGGCATATTCTGTAAATTGAGTTAAGTGTAATGAGATTTCAGATAGATACTTTGTTTTGTAAATTTTCAAGACAAGTTCAGAAACTGCAGTGAAAGAAACCATTTTAGAACACTTATATTGTATACAATAATACATTGTACTATAATAGTTTTCATGATGATGTATGCGAATGTTGTGGATCATATCTGATTGCTAGCACAGGGTCACTGGAAAGTTGGTAATGTTGTGTGGGACTTCTTTGGACAGGTATCAATATTCTGATCATTGAATTGGCAAAATGTGTATATCAGATTTGTAAAGAAATGCAATTAGATGCTAAGTTTGGAGCAAACTGTTAGGTGAAAGCCACATTATTTTGGGGGGACTTGGAAAGGAATGCATGGATCTTCACCAGAAAACCTACTGTGGCATGAAACAAACCACCATCAAATTGTGATAAAACCCTCAGGTAATAGTTGCTAATGGATTTTTTAAAGAGACTACAAAAAGTTTAAAAACAAAAATTCCATATGTTTACTGGATGAAAACGCCAAATGTCACACATGAAAAAGATAAGTATAGCAGCAGACAACAGACAGTATCCATTGTTGTTTACCATTAAAAGGCACCACTGCTGCTTAGATCCATTCCTTAAAAAAAAAATATGACACTAAGAGAAGTATTAAGTAATTGAAATCTAAATACTGTACATTTCTTCGAGATCGTTGTGTAAAGAAAATTCCGTTGATACTTTGAAAAGATATCTAGAACAGTTGTTGTACAAACCAATACAATCAAAGTTGTACAGTTTTTAAAAACACATGTAAATGACTGCATTGCATTTTTTAAAAAAAGGCAGGGTTTAAATATCACATTCTTAAAAATTCTTCACCAAGTATGATAAATCCCATTTTTTATTATGCAGATGAGGAACTTCCACACTTGCCAAAGCTATGTCCTTTCTGCTAGAAGTCTTTGTAGGTAAATTCCCATTATTAGAAGTATTCTATTCTGTATATGGTTGAGGCAGATTAGGTAGCTGACAGATTGTTTTCCCAGTTTGCATGTTTCAGTGCAGGCGTAATGACACATAGATGTTGGCCACTAGTGCAGTGTCATGTAGCAGGTTGAATCAGTTCTTTCATTATACATTAAAAACTTAATTTGTAACCATATTTCCGAACGTTGAGGAGGCCAAGGGCCACCCAGGGCTATAGAGCCGATGATGATAACGATTTCTGAACGTTACAACTTAACAATTCTTCCAAAATACACTGCATTACATGCAGAGTGGAGTCAGCTGCCTTGCCCTTTAGTTTCCTCTCCACTTACATTTCATTTGCAGGGGTTGTGTAAGTGCTGTGAACAGTCAATTGGAAATTAAGGCAAAGCACATATAAATTTACTTTACTAAATATTATGATCAGTTATGGGGAATCAGTTTTAGGATGTACATAAGTGGGTTATTATCTTTTGAGAAAATTGTATGAATTCCATATATAAGTAATATAGATATGGACCAATTTGAAGGAAATTGAACCATCACACTCCCATGGTTATTTGTATCTATGTACTGTACGTGTGTATTAAAACAGGAACCATTTTATCACAGTCATGCTGCTTTCATTGTTAGCACAGGAAACGCAGTTTTTTCATCTCCTTAAGAAATCACACATTAACTCTTGTGCATTCACATTCACTTATACACTCACAAGTTGCTTCATTGCTCAAAGAAAAGTGCATTCATTGTCAACACCCCTTACTGTCCACTCAACAAGAGAATTCATACCACTTCAGACATAGAGTAAGTCGTTTTTCACGTGATGCACATAGTAGACAATTGGAAAGCCAAGGTTGTATCTCTGTAAGTTTAATGTAACTCACAAGCGATGTAAATAACTCTGTGTAATCTGTCGTGTACAGTATGACTTGCCATGCCCCCCCCCAATGTTGTTGGGTAATAGTCAAATTCTTCAGTGTGTCCAGTCTTTGAGATATGGTGACTTCTGCATTGTCAAAGTAGATCGTACAGTTCCATAACAGTTTTTAATAATTGGGTGGTGTATATTTTTGTGTGAGTGCATACCAAACTGTTGTTTTTAAGAGAACCATTTTTTAAATGCTTAACACAAATAATAAAGATTTATAAAATTTGTTTAAAATTTTGACATTGCAAATTTAGTATAATTTTACACGTAACCGGAACATCTGTTACTTGTGTGTCTGAGTAAAATTGAACGTGCAAAGTTATTTTCTGTACATACATTCTATTTGTCGGCTTCGCATTTATGTTAAATAATAGTCATGTGTTGCTGATTTTATTCTTTGACAGAAACTGTTTGGAACACAGTAATCTTACCTTGAATATGGCAGCAGTAAAATAAGTAGCCTTTAAGGTCTGGATTATTTAACATTTGACACTGAATGATTTTAATAGTTACTGTCATGGAAGACGGTGCTTTTGTTTATAGCCAAGCTGGCTGATTTTACCAACATTTGCATTCACTTCTCTCCAACAGTTCTTCAAATATCATGTGATTTGCAACATTCAAGTTACGATGCCAGGGAGTGAGTTGATATTTGGGGGATGGGAAGTTTACTGGCATTTACTATGTTCCGAATATTTTCCTCCCCCCCATTACAGGTAAATGCCAGATCTTTTCTCAGCTTTTCCATCGCCTTTCAATGTGTGTAGCTCAGTTCTGAGGGTGTGGAACATTTTTTAGCTGATGTAGTTGTACGTTTGGATAACAGTGATCTGTCTTGTGTGTGTTATTATTAACTAGTTGATACTATACATATTGAATGTCTATGATGAACTTATTTCCTGTCATAATTGTAGTGAGAAAGGTAATAATAGCTGGTTAGGAAAAGTAAAGATTTGTAGAATTTTAAATGCTCCTGATTATTCTTAATGTTCATGATGCGACTGTTAGTTTTCCTGTTGAAAACATCCACATCTTTTTTCAGAGAACTGGCTAGATTATTGTGTGAAGCGTGTAATAGAGAGAGTGATAAAACCCTTTTATAAAGAATGCTATGCCTTACATAGCACACAGCTTCAGCAGAGTTACACTTTTGTGTTCATGTCATTTTCCAGTAGTTAATATTATTGCTGCTACTACTACTACTACACCGTAATAGCCTGGAGAAATATGTATGCTGTGTAATGGAGGAATAATTACTTTCAGCAGTGTGTAAATTTTGGTAATGCTGGTATCCTGGTACATTTCTTTTCTTGCATTTCCTTATTTGCATAAGTGATCTGGCTTGTCCTGCTTTATTTGCTTATGAATTGCACATAACAAATTGCTATGCAGTCTCTGCGTTTTTTGGTGGTTTTCAGAAGTGCAGTGTAACTCAGGCAAACAAAATTCCTAGTTAAATTCAAATAAGACCACCTTTTAATTTTGAATTAAGATGTGGATTGTTTTATTAAAGATTTCTTTGTGAGAGCATCCCCATTATTTTTTCAGAATCTGTAATATATATATCATGTAAGCTAATTATTACCTACTAATAATGTAATGATTGTAGCTGTATTTTTTCATATATTTGCATGTATTTTCTACAGATAATACTTGTAGCATATATACATATAACTACTTATACATAAATGGTATGAAGATGAAACTGTGTTTAGATGTAGGTTAATGTTCAAACATACTATCTAATTTATGTTGGAATAGTTAATTTGCCTGTGAAATATTTGTATCTGCTGGAAATAATGTTCATTTGTTAAGTACTGATCTCTTGATTCATACCCAAAATCAACAGAAGATAATTCACAAAACAGAGCAGTCACATTCTTGTGGAATCATGGGAATTGTTGTCTCCCCCCCCATGATCATGCAGAATATGTGTTAAGCACTGTTGCAAACAGTTGTCAATACTGCCACCTGTGTTGTTTGCACTTTCATAATCTCAAAATTCTAAGCCATTGGCACAGTATGCCAGAAGTAGAGTATGGGTCATATGAATGTAGAGGTGTGGTGGAATGAATAACAGGACCAGTGTCTTGGTCAGCAAGGTTTATTTTCATTGATTGTGGATTATTGTACCACATGATTATAAAGGGGGGGGAATGTGCAGGTTTGTAATTGTACATTTATTTCTGGCACTTTTGCATCAGACTGTTGTAGCTCAGTTACTTGACAAGTTGTGTAAATATTTTTCTCATATGGGTTTTAAAATGAAGAGCAGCCTGACCAAGACACAACTGTATGTCTGTTATGTACTCATCAGAATCCCACAACTGGGGAGGACCTGGCTGTATGTTGGTCTTGTGGCTTTCTTCTTCTTATTCTTGTCTTAAAGATGTCTGGTATGTTTCTATTGTCGGTGTTGGCATTGTGTGTTTTGAGAGGCTAACGTTTTTGTGTGTGGAATCAAGAGGAGGGATTATGGGTTATGACTGAGCACAGATGCTGTTGGCTGCTGAATGTGGTAGGCCAATTCATTCACCTTTTTGGTATCATATGGAACTGTAGTTGCCTATACTAAGCCATCATCTGTGCCAGGGAAAGCTTTTCAACATACTTACACCATCCTTGCAGCAGACCTTATATTCCTGCAGACAGACAGTGCTGACCTGCGTTACTGTATAAACCCAAAATAGTTTTTAAAATAACAAATAGGTTTGCCAAGAGCCAGTTCAAGATATTTGTTGCTAAGGAGAAAGAAAATACTTTTCAGGTTATCCCTTTGAATTTGATGTAAGTCATTGTAAATATTTAGGGTTTTTATATTTTACTTTGCCCCAATCCAGGAATATATGTGTGAAGAGTACCCATTACAAGGCATTAATACTGAATTATAATGTCCATAGCGGAATTAGAATTTAAAAGGAGATCTTATTAAAACAAAGACAAATATATATATATATATACATACATACATATGTAATACTAAGGGAAAATTTTTGTCAAGACTGATGTAAAGTAAAGAAACAAAACAAAAGCAAAAAACTTATTGAACAAATTAACTGCATTTGTATAATGTATGTATTTCTATGGTTTGCACAGCTGTCATGTTTATATATTGTAAAAAAAATGCCAAAAGCTTATGATGAGAAAAATCAGGCTTTTTTGTACGTATATAATATTCTCTCTCTCCTGTTCATTCCTTTAAAGATGTGTTTAAATGTAGAAAGGCTTTAGTTATTTTTTAATTATGGATTAACAATTGGCACATATTAACACATGAAAACATAACCTATAAGAAATGATTGCTTGCGTAACATTTATGTAACATCAGAATTTAGGCTAATTTAGGGTGTTCTGTCCAAATTTGTTTCTACTGGTCTTGTGTCTTGGCATTATGGTTCTTTTTGTGTGTTCTGTGCCCACATGTACATAACACTTGGACATGGAAGGTACTTGGCATATAATTGTTCTGTGTGTCGCTGTTTATATCCATCTTCCCAAGTGTACTATGTTCTTTTTGGATTTTTTTTTATTTTGCTAAAATCCTTTCCAAATATCACATTAGTGTTATTTGGCATCATCATTTGCTTAGGTTTTTGCATTGTGTTCGTTGCTCACTGGTGGGATGAATATTTTGGGAAGGGAGCTGAACAACTGTATAGGCTCATATATCTTAAACCACATAACATGCATCAAGTAGAAAATGTAGTATAGGACCTTGTCCTATATTCATTCATCTTGTCAAAGAAAGTATTTTTACTCCTGTAAAGCATTTTATAACTAAACCTCTCCAATTTAAAACACTTTTCTACCTCTTGCATATGAAATGAAGTACTGCACTTCTTTGTAGTCCTCATGTCATAGTAGTTTTTCATCAGTCACAGTTTTCTCCACATGTAAACGCAGTAAGTCATTCTGCCATGTGCCATAGTACATTTTCACCATTACAACTGGAGTCACCACAGTCATTTTCAGTGCATGTAAGAAAGGCTACTTTGTGGTTTCATGAGCTGTAAATATCCTTCCAGAAAAGGAGCATACGCTGTTTTATAAATATATATATATATATCTGTTCAATGTATAAACCTAACGTAGTGTCCATACAAGGGACAAAACTTGTACGAAAAATGTTGTACTTCGTTTTCCTTTTTGGGATATGCATTTGAATTGTTAAAATATATGCAATTTGACAGTGCTTGCCAGATAAGAATGAGAAATTGCACTGAATGTCTGTGTTTGTGTGATTTACTTCAGAAGCTGCATTTGCACCATGTTGTACCTTAGCTTGCAGGGCTATAGTGTTACTTGCTACCCATTTTCATCTTCAGAAGCATGACAAGATTTGTACTAGGAAGCATCATATGGTTAGCCAGTTCTGTATAGTGTAAGTAGTTAACAACAGAGGGACTTAGTTACTTCATTTGTTTTTCCTTGAGAGGCATATTATTTTCACATAATGTGTCTTGTTCTATAGAGATTGTGAATGAGTCTCCTTTTTTAAAGATATGGGTGGTGGACAAAGCAATATGTTGAGCATGTTTGTTACAGTTTGAAAAGTAATTTCTTATGGTTTTGTTTGGTACACTGTACGAGGAAGAACTTTGGACCAGAATTGAGTAGAAAACCCTATATTTTATACACAGGACTATTGTTCATCAACATGTTTTTCATTTGTATTATGGGAAGGGAGATTCTCAATAAGTTAACTACCTAAATGCTGGGAATTTTGTTTATTATTGATGTTACATGGGGAGATAAATGTCAAAATTTATTTATATATTTTAGTTTAGTGCAGATTAGTAAGTTTGTAATATGAGTTTTTTTAATAGTTTGTTCTTTTTTCTATGTATTTATGGCTAAATAGAATTACAGCTGTTTTGTATGTAGGTAATTAGCTAAATTTTCAACTTTGTATCCATTGCATTTGTGACACTTTGGGGTGTAATATAAATTAGAACATCCCTTGCCTTTTTTACTGTTTAATTCTGTAAAATAATTGAAAAGGGAAGTGAGAGGCACATACACACATACCCAAATTTTCAAAAAAATTGTTTTGTAGATGGGTCAGTTTTGCCACATAATTTAATGATGCAGTATGTATTAAAATGGAGTATGTAGCCCTCTACTAAAGCAAGCAGCTTTTCTGCAAGGTTTTGTGTTGCATACAGAAGTCATTCTTATCCTGTTGTAATTAATGTTAGAATAAAAACCACAGGGATTTTGGGTGATACTTTGTAAGTTAAAGTAGGATCTTGCCTGGGTTTTGTTACTGCTGCATTGTTTTATGCTAATTTACCTTCACAGAAAAAGAGCCCCCTTCCTTATACATTTCTATATTAAAGAAATCTATGTTGAAAAATGAAACCACCACATAAAGTGAAGTAACTTGTATATGGTTGTACAAATGTAACAATCTACTTGTGAGAGTAATAATAAACACTTTCTGTAATGATCATATATAACAATATGGAAGATTTGTGTAATGTTCTTATGTAAATAGCTTGCTCCCTACTCATAACTTCCTGCAGTTGTGTGTATACAGAATGAACTAAATTTTCCAGCTTTCAAAATAGAATTGTACACATTTCGACATCTACAAGTAGATATCAAAGGTTGTACTCTGCATGTCTAAGTGTTGGCTTTACTGGCTTTATAAACTTGTATTTCACTTCATGTTTCATTGATAAGGGAGGTCTTCAGTGATCAAGTGACATTTGTAATTTATTCCCTGAACACTTATAATTGTATTCTAGAATATCTGTGTTGGATAAATCATCAGATATACTGTAGAGGATTTTAATCGTGGTGATACAAATAACTGCTTCAGACTTGCAGAAATTGTTACACAAGACTTCATCCCTTCATCATCATGTAGTGGGATGCCCTGACCCTCTTCCCTCTCTACTCCTGGGAGCTGCTGTTCTCCTTGCAGAACCATAAACAGTCGTGGGTCACTTGAATTTTCAGATATCAGTCGGCGGAAGGTGAGTGTACACAACATTTCTGGAAGGCTGTACGAAATTCGAGTATGTGTGGTCTCTCTCTTTGTATGTGTGTTTCTCCCTTTCTTTACAAACAGGTAAGCAGACGTCTGTATTGTTCAAAGGCGTGAATTCATCCTGATAAGATACTGAGAAACTTGTAACAGAGTGATTCCTCTGCTGCTGTCAGCCGTAACTATTTTCTGAAAATTCTGAAGTCAGAGTGTGTTCACTGAATATGCACCAAGGTATATCATTCATGCCCTCCTCTGTCAGTTTACAATTGACAAGACCAACACAATGGTAGGTAACATTTAGATAACCAAAAGAGGCAACAGAGGTGCAGCCTTGGATTATTGGAAAATTCCAACCATTTTTAAGTGTGTTCACAAAATTGTGAATAGAGACTGTTAACTTCATCATTTTCATCTGTCTTTGCATCTGTTGGAACAAATCAGGTCCCACTGGATTTTCATGAAGTTTGGTGTTTGATTATTTTTTTTAAATTCTGTTACAAAAATTTAAGTTTCACTACAATCTGTTTAGAATAGCGTGTATTGCACCTGAAGACTTAAATTTGCTCTCATCTAATAAAATATTAAAAACTGAGAAATTGCATAATGATGTGTCATTACATTCTGTTTATCCAAATTGTGCGTCCAAAGAAGGCGATGCGCAAACATTTTTTGTTGCAATGCAGCATTGGTCACTTTACATGCGTATTATCATTGCCAGCAACATAAATTCTTAATAGAAGCATTGCTGCTCAACATGCTATATAGTTCACAGTGATGTGCAATTCAACAACACACACAGCATGGTGTTGCCATGGTAACAGTGGTTACACCAATGTAAAGCAATATGTACATAAACGTCCCTGTAAAAATAGTGCTCATGAGAGAAATGACATTGCCTCTGAAACCTCAGACAGAATTGTGGCTTGAACATTACTTTACATTATGCACCATGTGCAGATTTGTCTTGGATATGACATATGTATATCTTGTCATAAGAGTTATCTATATAGTCATTAAGAAATAAAATCTTCAGTTAATGGATGTGATGGTGCCATTACATCCCTAATTGAAATGGCCTTGAAAATTAACATGCTTAAAGAATCTTAACAAATTTCAGGACCAGATAACCCTGATACTGGTACTTCCCAGGCCCTGCAGTAAGCATATCTATTCTAACAAACTTGACAGTTTTGAGATTTCAGTAGCATATCTTTTATGGTGGAAAGATTAAATTCAAACAACACACACTCACACTCAAGAAGGGGCATTTGTGAAGTCTGTCTACCATCCAGTATATAACATCTTAGATTGAACCTCAGAATTTTATTTGGCAAGAGGTCTGCAAAACTGTAAACAAAGGACGCAGAATGATGAATATCTTTGGGAGTTTTTGCTGTGTTTCCATGAGAACTTGAATTTTTTTTAATAATAATCAGTTAAAATGTGAAGAACTGAAGGACTTGTCACTTCATGGCTGAAGCACTGATCAGTTGGACAACTTTACAACATGGCATATGCACTACCTACGTTACGAGGCTTGATATGTCAGTTTCCCATAAGAAATTTTTTTCACAGAAACTCTGATGATTATCATTTTATCTCACTCTGAGTTTATGAAATACAAATAAAATTGTTCTGACCTTCCAGGCATGAGTTTTTGTCAGTGTGCTACATTACATAACTGCACAGGAAGGAACTTCACAAGACGACTCGCTGTTGCTTAAGAACATGGCTATTTGTGTGGGTAAGGACAAATCTTTATACACCAGGCTGAATGATGTGCCCAGTGGCATAGCTGGATGTTTCTGTGCCAAAGGCAAGTAATCGCAATGGCCGCCCCTAAGATAACTTAATGTACATCAAAAAACCACATTTGTCAAATTTCCTTGTGTATAGCTCGGTAATTTAAAATGTGTTGGATGCAGGAAATCGAAAATTTTCATTTAAAACATTTTTCTGCCCATTTTGCTACTCCTTTGGACTGTGCCGCCCCACGCAGCTGCGTTCGTGGATGTACTTGTGCCATGTTCGTGTATTAAAGTGGACACTTTCTAGATGTGCCTTGTATCAAAGAAATGTGGTACAAGGTGCTTATAAGTACTGGTTTAGGGTAGAGCTGGGCAATTAAGCATCACTCGCACTGTGGATGCACGAGCCGTCTGAGAAAGTACATTTTGCCACTTTTGAATATTAACGTCCATGCTGACGTGAGCGCGGTTATTCGTCGAAGCTATTTGACCCAAAAGAGGGCGACGCTAGTTCCGCCCCCCGCCTTTCTTGGCTCCAGGTGGTCCCATTTGTAAATATGTGCAAAATGTTTTTTAACTAGTGAAAAACAAAAGTAGTCTGATAATGTGGAAGTACCGACAGTAATCCCAAATATCTTTATGTACTTCCTCGAGCCAAAATGCCAATTATTCGGCCGGGGGGAATAAAATGAGCACTTTGCATCTTTTTGTTGAGAGTGCTTGAAGTTATAACAGTCCAGCTCACCATATTACTTCAGGAGAATTTTGATGCTTCTGCTTCTAAGTCGAGTCGATTCACAGTTTCTTTTTCCAAAGCCAGTAGATCGTCACTGTTGCTCTATTCCAGTTAGTTGTGACTGTGCTTTTATTGGAAACTGAATTTCTTCATTATTCTTTTTAACATACTCTGGTACTGTACAAGTTTCACGTGAACACTGCTCGCGTCACATGAACAGTGTTCTGCCAAGTATGTGAAGGTTGGCACGTCGAAGACGGACTTGGAGCTTGGATGCAACGTTCTAACCCCTTGCATAACGCCGCTGTTTTCAGTGAAGCGTCTTTGAAGTTCACTGATATTTCGGTCTGTGTTATGGATTTTGCACACATAAGCAGTGACTAGATTCAATCGATAATTTATGTATATAAACAGTTTGAGAGAATTCATATCCCCTCCTTCCCGCCAAATCCTGTGCTCCATTACAGGCACTATCCTACGTATGGGCAACGCAGTTACGTAAATGCATTCCATGGAACTCGCGTGTCTGTTGGATTTGCTCTTGACAAGCTTTCGTGCACGGGGGCATTTAAATAATAATGGATTAGGATGGATACATGTTCAGATTTGCAGATGTCTGACACGTCAACAACTAAAGCGAAGTACTGAGCTTTGGTTTTAATGATAGTTGATGTTAGTTGCCCAAGGGTAGGTTTAACATTACAAAGGAAACCTAATTCTTTAGTAAATAATGTGCTAAGGAAACGTACACGTATGTATCATATGTACTAAAGGCTGACAGCAACCTCACATGCGTTCCATACGGACGCTGGACCATGCCCTCTTCGACTTGGAACACTGGAGATTTAATTTGGAGAGAGCAACCAGATTTGAATGTTACCTGATAATTGAAGAATAAAAAACCAACTAGATGTCACCTGTTTTATTTACTTTTCTTATTAAATACTCAACATGTTTCGGGCATTAATATGTCCATCTTCAGGAGTTTGCAACTATGTTGTTGATCTACCACATTGGCTGTATTCTTGGATTGCTGTGTGCGGTTCGGCTGGGGTGGTATCCGGGATGTCGGCTGAAGCTTCAGCAAGGCCCAGAGGAGGAACAGAGGTATCGCTCTACTCCTTTTTAACTTCGGTGCTAAATGGGAGCGGTTGGTCAACTCCACTCCCGGGCCGGTCTGACGTGTGCGGGAAATCTCACCTCCCACCAGGATTCGATCTCCGGACCTTCCAGCCCGTAGCAAGTCGCTATACCTACTGCGCTATCCCGATCCACTAGAGTATAAGTGTGTACCTATGTATGGGCCTATCATGAGGAATTTTACCAGGGTGGGGCATGGCACATCGTGGCGCCATCCATGCCCCAAACCAGTGCGATTAAAGTCGTGTCTTTGCCGGCCAACTTTCTGAGCATGTTTAAAGCGAAATGAAATACGCCTGAATATCTTAGCAGTGTTCAGTGGAACACCCTCCCCCAATCGTGGTCTTACCTAATGCTGAGCATCCGCGTGTTGATAGTTTTTACTTAATTTCCACTTAGTCAAAGTAGAGGGATGTCTCAAAGTGATTGTTTGGAAATCCTCTTGAGAACAACTGCTCTTAAAATATTTGGCTAACTTTGACATTTACACCAACGGACACATACGTAATGAGAAACTCGGACAATGTAAAAGTAATGAGTGATCAAAGATTGCAGCTTCTAGATGAGATCTACGCTCTTTTGGGATTTTACGCATCGTAAATTGGTAGTTTCTTACTGACGTTTCGGGACGATGTGTCGGTCCCTTCTTCAAGGGTCAAGCAATCTTCTAGGTTAGATGTCAATTCGGATCCAACACTTGACGTTCTTGTCGATTCCGTATATCCAGTTGTAGACATGCTAAGTGACAACAACAACAAAAAGTCGGCGTAAAAATTCTCCTGTTTTTATAGTAGTAGTCCGTACGGCGAGCGGACGGACAAAGCACAGCAAATTTGGCGACGGATGTAAAACCAGTTGGGAATAAAACGTGTCTCTTCGCAGGAACACATAGGTGATTGTAGGGAGACGGCTTTTTTACCCGCTGTTTCTCAAAATTTGGAAGAGGGAAGACACGCCATTCAAACTGACCGAGCACTGTACAAAGCACATTTCTCAATTGCATGAATGTAATTGGTTTACTTAGGTAAATTCTGTTTTTTTTAATCATATTTTCATGGCTTTTACGAATGTGATAATTTCTCGACACAGGTTACTGTTGTAGTAAGGAAGACCGCGCGTATTTTTTGTACTCGGCTGCTCCTTGCAGTGTGATTATCTGTTGTGACTTGCCGTAATACAGAAATGTTGAAATTACGACCCGGACGAAAGATTTTGGGAACTGTTGTAGTGCTTAGGCTATTGAGTGCTGTTTCTTACCCCTGATACGCCATACGACAAGTGACAGTTTGGTTGAAAAAAGCATTGGAAACTGATATGCAAAATTTTGTTGGTTGCGTGTCTTATATGTGCAAAAAGCAAGGACAGTACGTACTTAGAGGACGTTATGGTAATAGTCTAAATTACTAGTTGCTTCATTGTTAACCTGGAAGAGGACACGAATGTTTGTGTGAAAGATTCCCAGAGTTACAGTGGCTGCAGTTCAAGTTCAGGAGCTGAACAGTGCAGTTCTGCCTGCCGCGGTATACAGCATCTGTTCTCTGGCAAGACTAGTGCTGAACCGATCACAGGCTGTGAACGAGATCCGTCGCTTAACACCTCGGCCTTTCCGAGTCTGAATGTGCTTGGTGTTTGATATACCCATAAAACGCATCCGAACCGTTCGTGAACAGGTAATTGTACGAATATACAAATTTATAGCGTGTCAACGACGTAATTTTTAAAATACGAAACAGGATTAACTTGCTTAAGGGCTAAGCAAATGATGAAAATTGTAGTGTGTTTTGGGGAACACTCGGTGTGCAGTAAGTGAAGATGTTTATAAGTTGGACAGGCGTTTTTGGCGTGGTGTGGATTATATGATATTTTTTTTACGTTTGCATGTTAGACTTTTCTCAGATAGTCAAGGCATTTAATCCACTGTGACCACACTTTCTGTTGTTGTTGTTGCTGCTGCTGTTGTCGTCGTCTTCGTTCACCGTATTACATACATTATAGAATGTTATTACTAAAATTAAGGTACGTTATTTCACAGAATGTGTCCGTAAAATTTGTGCCACGCTTTTTGATATTATTTTGTCAGTCATTTTGATGAAAATTCTATATCAACATACGAAGTATGTCCGATTACCAACAGTTATTCCGCTACGAGCATGTTAATGTAAATATCCCATACGCCTATAACAGACCGTTTTATCATACTGCACGGCTGAGAAGAATGGTGGTGTCAGATAATACCACAGAAGTAAATATATATATTTTTTTGTTATGTTACGGAGTTGGTTGTGTTAGTTGAATAGAGACCAACTTGATGTCACTTGCTTTATTATATCTTTATTTAATGCTCAACATGTTTCGGATGTTAATACATCCATCCTCAGGAGCTTGTGACTTATTTGTTGAGTTATTTCATGGGTTGTATTGCTCTGGTTCGATGTGTGTTGGTGTTACGTT
>Ga0123357_10003562_pt1 | contig 17923 bp, 13 predicted proteins | sample TergutEmb28metaG_FD_89873 | JGI IMG/M metagenome (GOLD analysis project Ga0123357, IMG submission 89873) | Embiratermes neotenicus P4 segment gut microbial communities from Petit-Saut dam, French Guiana - Emb289 P4 | ecosystem: Host-associated > Arthropoda: Insects > Digestive system > Gut ... | reverse complement strand
CCTCCCATTTTTCCTATTCCAGTCGATTATGCCTAAAAAAACGCATTGCTTCGATAGAAGCAAAAGTGAAAAAATAACAATTATTAATCTGAAAAAAAGGTCAACATATTCCGGGACAAGACAGATGTTAGTGTGAAGAAATATCTTGCAAAATTTGTAGAACTCAGACTGTTGGAAATAGAGGGGAAAAATAAGGGAAGAAAATATAAAATTAATAAAAATGCACTACCGATAACGAACAGTTTGGCGTGATTACAGAAACAATATTTTCAATAAAACAACAAATTTACATTCAACCGTAATAAATAGAAGCTATTATGCAACATAGACATTTGGACAGACAGCAATATTTTGACGAACAAAGATTAGGTACGGAAAAATTTATATTACCATACATCGGTAGTCAACAAACAACAAACAACAAACAACAAACAATATATTTGTTAAAACGAGGAACTCGTGTTTTGGAAATTGGTTGTGGTGAAGGTGGTAACTTGTTGCCATTTTTGGAGTTAGGATGTGAATGTTGTGGTGTTGAGTTAAGCGATACCAGTTTCAAAAGATCTCAAATTTTTTACGATAAATTACCATACGAAAAACATTTGCATCTGTACAACGATGATATTTACAATTTGACCTGTCAAGATTTGGGCGGAACTTTTGATATAGTTTTTCTGCGCGATGTTCTTGAACATATTCCCAAACAAGAAATATTTATGCAATATGTAAAACAATTTTTAGCGTCTGATGGTGTGTTATTTATTGCTTTTCCGCCATGGAGAATGCCTTTAGGCGGACATCAACAAGTTTGTCGTAATAAATTTCTGTGTAAGTTGCCCTATTTTCATATTTTGCCAAAAAATATATATGAAAAAATTTTAAAAATAGGCGGTGAAGATCCAAAAGGATTGCTCCAAATCAAAGAAACAGGTATTAGTATAAATCGTTTTAAGAAAATCATACGCAAAGAAAACTATGAGGTAATTAAAAAAACGCACTGGTTTATCAATCCGAATTATCAAGTTAAATTTGGATTAACTCCGCGTAAACTGCCTAAAGTCTTCCAAATCACTTGGTTACAAGATTTTTACACTACGGCAGTGTATTATTTATTAAAAATAAAATGATGGGGTTACCATCAAAAACAGGAAATAAAGAATTAAGATAATATTAGGAAGAAACGTAGATTTGATAATGTGAGAGGGTACAAGTATATTAATTTCTGTAGTATATAATTGCTCTACAGGATAGTTTCCTTTTTCCATGCATCTCATGTTTGTTCATTTTTATAGCACCTCAAAAAAAAGATTTAACCTGTTTTGATTCAATAAACATCCGATTATTTTTTAGAATAGATGAAATTGAGTTTAAAAAGCTACTCTTGAACAATGTTTAATGGGAATTTCAGATTCTCATAACCTTGCAGGTATGCACGCATGCGCCCGATTCGAATAGGGAATTCAAATTCAACAGGAACGTGATTTGGATCGTCTGAAAGCCAGACGGTGATTTTTTCTTTGCCTGTAAAAACTTCTCCTGCAACAACTTCAAAACTGAATTTGATGCAATTAACTTTTGCTTTGAGTTTCTTTTCCTTGCGAACTTCTTTGCCTATATAAACGCACTGAATTGAATAAAATTCATTATCTAAAATAAAATAAAAAGAAAATGTTTTACCTTTTAAGATATTAGTAAAATCCTGATTTCTAAAATTATAAAAGCAAGTTAACACGTCTGAATAATTTTTGTCGCTACTCATCGCCAACGAATACGGCACAGGTTCATCCTGTCGTTTTTGCATCTGACCGTTAACGTTTTTGCCCGTCCAGTCGAAAAAATATTTGTTTTGCATTGTGTATCCGCCTTCGTCAATGTTGCGGTAAAAGAACAATGAGCGAAAGGGAATGGTCTCGAAACGCGTTTCATAATAATCGCGTACTTTAAAAACCTTGTCATAAAATTTGTGTGTTTTACCATTCCCACGTACGCGGTATTGATTTGCTGCAGCAAGTTTTTCCAATTGGATAGTAACATCAGCCACCTCTGTGTAAATAAATCCAAGCGAATATGCACCTACATAACTGAGTTTCTCGTTGTTGGAAAAATTAACTGTTTGTGAATCAGAAATATAAGGCAAGATAACAACAATTATACTAAAAAATATTTTATTCATCTTAAAAAATTTTTATTGAAAAAAATATAGCAACTTTTATTCCAAACTATGAAAAAACTAAAAATTATTTATAAGTTTTAAACATAACGGCATAAATAAACGCCAAGCTGCCAGACGTTATATGTTATTTTGGTGAAACTTCCATGGCACAATATTTTTCACAATCTTGCGTTTAAATTAAAATACAGACTCATAATATGCGCAAAACTGTTGTAAAATATTTGGTAATCTTTATTTTTCTGTTGGTTTTTATCAATAGGGGCGTTTTTGTTACACCCTATGAGATTGAAAATACTGACAATAAAGAAATAAACAGTATTATCGAGTTGGTGATACAGTTTGTTACGGGAGGAAGCAATAACATTGACGAAGACGGCAACAACCAAACTGACTGTAACTCCGTACGGATTGTGCATTATGATTTCTTTCAACAACTTACACAATCTTTTGAATTTGCAAATCTTTTCCCCAAAGAAATAAAAATAAATACATTCCCTAATAAATTGAATTTCACAATTCAAGGTTTCCGCAATCAGATTGACCACCCGCCCAAGATTGTTTAATTAAAAGGCAATTTTTGCCATTTTTAATTGTATAAGAAAATAATTCGAGGTTATTTTTAACTTGTCGTTTTGTTTTTCTATTAAAATTATCTCAACAAATAATTAAATAATCATTTCAATTTTATTTTATGAAAATAAGCAAAATAATGGTGCTTTGCATTGTTATGGTTTTGATATGCAAGCACGAAGTATTGGCTCAAGATACTTTAAAAATTACCATTGAGCAGGCGGAGAAGCAGTTTTTAGAAAAAAATTTGCAATTGTTGGCGGAACATTATAATATTGATATTGCCGATGCTGCGGTGGCTCAGGCAAAACTTTTGAATAACCCAACTATAAGCGTTAATGATATAAATTTTTGGCATTCAAATGCTGCCGAAGAACTTGGAGTTCCGCCTAATTTTGGGAATAAAATCGCTTTCAGCGCACAACTTGAACAAATATTCCGAACAGCAGGAAAAAGAAGGAAATTTGTTGATGTACAAAAAGTGTCAAAAGAGATGGCGGTGCAGGAGTTTGAAGCGTTTTTATTGGGACTGAAAACCGAATTACAGACAATTTTGAATGAGATTATTTATCTGCAATCATACGCGGATATTATTCATACTCAGTTGAAATCTGTTGATAATTTGATTGAATCATATAAAAAACAAACTTTGTCAGGGAACATTGCCAAAGGCGAACTGCTGCGTCTGCAATCTTCTTTGATTGAGTTGGATGCAGAAAATAATGATGTTCAAACAGAGTTAAACAGGCAGTATAAAGATATTAAAGTGCTGCTGAATATCACTGATGCAACGAAAATTTTTATATCAGATACTAATTCGACTGCCAAAAATCCTGACGAAATATCACTGATGAATTTATTGGAAACGGCGAAAAATTTGCGTCCCGAATTTCTGTTATCGGATTTGGGTGTTCGGTATCATGAAAAACTTTTACGCTACGAAAAGGCGCAACGCTCGCCGGACCTGGGCATAAATTTAAACTACGACCGATATGGCGGAGTGTGGAAAAATTTTTTCGGCATCGGCATCAGCGTGGATATTCCGGTTTTCAACCGCAATCAGGGAAATATCAAAATTGCAAAGTTGCAACTTCAACAGAGCAATTACAACGCAGAACAACAGAAAAACAGGATATTGCAAGATATTGTGGAAATTTATGATAAATATAAAATGAATTATAATTTTTACAAAAAACTTGTGGATAACGATTTTTCCGAAGATATGGACAATATGATGGAGGTATATTCCCGTAATTTTTTGAACAGGAACATAAGTATGCTTGAATTTATCGATTTTATGTCTTCTTATAAAACAACTAAACAGGCGATTTTAACAGCAAAAAAGAATTTGGACAACAGTTTTGCCGAATTGCAGTTTAGCATCAACAGTATTATCAATTAAAAAAAATGAAAAAGTATTCAATAATAACAAGTTTAATCATTGCAGGAGCAGCAATTTTAATATTTTCCTGCAACAATACAAAGAAGCGTGAGAATGTTGAAAATAAAAATAGTGTAAACAAAACATTTCTTGCAAGTGTAAAAACCGTTAAAGCCGTTTTGAGCGAGCAGAAACGGGAATTGATTCTGACCGGCAAGGTGGAATACGACCCAAATAAAGTCATCAATTACGTGCCGCTTATTAGCGGAATTGCCGATAAAACATATTTTTCGCTGGGCGACAAAGTGCGAAAAGGTCAGCCCTTGTTTGATATGAGAAGTACGGAATTGAGCGCCTTATTGTCGGAAAAAATATCGCTTGAAGCAGACGAAAAAGTGGCTGAACGCGAATTAAAGACTTCGCAATCATTGTTTGACGACAACATGCTTTCCGAAAAAGATTTGCTTGCCGCCAAAGGAAATCTGAGGCAAATTCAGGCAGCAATAACCAAAATTAAGTCGGATATGAACGTGTTTGGAACAAACAAAGGCAATGGCGTATTTACTGTCTGCGCCCCAATGAGCGGGTATGTGGTAAATAAAAATGTCTCGTCGGGCAGCACGGTTGCCGCAAACGGAGAAGTTGCATTTACTATTGCCGATTTGAGTACGGTATGGATAACGGCAAACGTGTATGCAAGCAATTTACTTTTTGTACGGCAAGGTATGGATGTTGAAATTACAACCCTTTCCTATCCCGACAAGGTTTTTTACGGCAAAATAAACTCATTGTCGCAGGTGTTTGACCCCGAAGAAAAAGTGCTGAAAGCCAGAATAATAATGAATAACAGCGACCTGAAGCTCAAACCTGAAATGTCAATGTTAGTTAAACTCAAAGATGAAACCCCGCAACAACTTGTTACCATTCCTTCCGATGCGCTTATTTTTGATGATAATAAATATTTTGTAGTGGTGGAAGATGAAACGGGAAATTTTATGATGCGAAACGTTGTGCTGCACGGGCATCACAATGATATGTCCTACATTTCTTCAGGATTAAGTGAAGGAGAAAATGTTGTGGTTAAAAATCAATTGTTAATTTATTCGGGATTAAAGGAGAAATAATTATGCATAAAGTTGTAAAAAAAATAATAGAATTTTCATTAAAAAATCATATTTTGATTCTGTTTTTAACTGCAATTTTACTTGTTGCAGGAATAATATCATATATAAATACGCCTATAGAGGCATATCCTGACGTTACCAATACGCGGGTGCGCATCATTACACAATGGTCGGGACGCAGCGCCGAAGAGGTAGAAAAATTTGTTACGCTGCCCGTTATGCGAGTGATGAATACCATTCCGCGAAAATCTGATGTACGCTCAACTTCCCTGTTTGGTTTATCGGTTGTTACCGTTATTTTTGAAGACGGCGTAGATGATTTTTTTGCGCAGCAATATGCCTCTAACCGTATGCAGGATTTGGAACTGCCAGAAGGAGCAGACCCCTCTATTGAGCCGCCATCAGGCGCCACAGGCGAAATTTATCGTTATGTTCTCAAAAGCGATTTGCCCGTGCGGGATGTTGCTGCTGTCAATAAATGGGTTGTGGAACGTGAATTGCTATCTGTTCCGGGAGTAGCGGATATTGTTACTTTTGGAGGCGAAGAAAAAATTTACGAAATAAAAGTCAAGCCCGCAGAACTTATGAATTATAATTTATCGCCTATGGAAGTGTATGAGGCAGTGGCAAACAGCAATATAAACGTAGGCGGAGATGTGATTCAAAAAGGCAATCAAGCATTTGTGGTCAGGGGTTTGGGATTGCTTGATAATGTAGAAGACATAGAAAACACATTGATAGAAGTGCGTGGAAGCACGCCGATACGCGTAAAGCAGGTGGCAGATGTGAGCGTTTCTTCAAAACCGCGTTTGGGACAGGCAGGGTTGGATGATGAAGACGATTTGGTACAGGGAATTGTCATTATGCTAAGAGGACAAAATCCGGGAGAAGTGATTAAAAATCTAAAAGTTAAAATTGATGAACTTAACAATCGTATTTTGCCTAAAGAGGTAAAAATAGAGCCATTTTTAGACCGAACTACGCTTGTTAATACCACAGTAAAAACTGTTGTGAAAAATCTTACAGAGGGAATTTTATTGGTATCGTTAGTAGTTTTTATTTTTCTGTTTAACTGGCGTACAACGCTTATTGTGGCATCGGTAATTCCGCTCTCATTTTTATTTGCCATAATTATGCTGCGAATACAGGGTTTACCGGTCAATTTGATTTCTATGGGCGCTCTGGATTTTGGACTGCTTTTAGAGGGGACGCTCGTAATTACGGAAATAATTTTTGTGGCAATGGTCAAACGCTCGCAGGAACTTGGCAACAGATTTGTTCACATTAGCAAAGGAGGTTTAATCAAAAATAGTGCAGGCAGCGTTGCCTCTCATCTCCTTTTCGCCCAACTTATACTTATTGTGGCTTTATTTCCAATATTTTCATTTCAAAAAGTAGAAGGAAAAATGTTTTCTCCATTGGCTTTCACTTTGGGATATGCCCTGCTTGGCGCTTTGATTTTATCTTTAACCTATGTTCCTGTGATGTGTAAACTTTTATTAAACAAGCCGTTGAAAGAAAAATCAAATATGTTTACCAGAGTTAGCATTTCGGCAATAAATCGTTCATATCAATTTGCCACGCGTTACCGAAAAGGCACTATTATAGGGTTCTGTGTGCTTTTGGCAATATGTTTTGTAAGGTTCAGTTTTTGGGGTACGGAGTTCATCCCAAGTATGAACGAAGGTGCGGTGTATATTCGCGCTACATTGCCCAACAGCATCAATTTAGATGAATCTGTTAAAATTACCGCAGAAATGAAAGCAAAATTACGTAAGTTTGACGAGGTGCAGTTTATCCTTTCACAAACAGGGCGCCCAAACGACGGCACCGACCCTACAGGTTTTTTTAATATTGAATTTCATACCCAATTGAAACCCGAAAAAGAATGGAAAAGAAAGATTAAAAAAGATGATTTAATACAACAGATGCAGGATTCTTTGGATATTTATCCCGGAGTGATTTTCGGATTTAGCCAGCCTATTCAAGATAATGTGGAAGAATATGTTGCAGGTGTAAAAAGCGCTTTGGCTATTAAAATTTATGGAGATAATTTAAGGGAATTGGAAGACTTTGCCGACCGGACAGCAGAGGTAATAAAAAATGTGAGGGGAATAGAAGATGTGAATGTGTTCCGCAGCATTGGTTTGCCTGAATTGCAGATACAATTAGACGAATCGCGTATGGCACGTTATGCCGTTTCAAAAGCAGATGCACAGGCAGTTATAGAAATGGCTATCGGAGGAAAAGCGGCTACAAAACTCTACGAAGGCGAACGTACTTTTGATATTTGTGTCCGTTTTCAAAAAGAGTACCGCGATGATGAGGTGAAAATCGGTAATATTTTAATTCCTACTATGGACAAAAAATATGTGCCGTTAAAAGAGATTGCGGATATTTCTTTCATTACAGGACCCGCTTTTATATATAGAGACGGCAGCAGCCGTTATGTGGGAGTCGGATTCAGCGTCCGAGACCGCGATTTGGGTTCTGCTATTGCCGAAGCACAAAAGGTGGTAAAAGAACACGTAAAACTCAAACCCGAAAACAAAATGGTGTGGGCTGGCGAATTTGAAAGCCAGCAACGGGCAACAAAGCGACTAATGGTGATTATTCCTGCTGTATTATTGTTGATTTTATTTTTGCTGTATATGAACTTCGGCACAGTCAAAGACACGTTAATAGCCGCAAGTACCATTCCTTACGCATTTATCGGCGGCTTTATATCGCTGTGGGCAACGGGAACGGTATTTGGTATTTCGGCAGGAATAGGTTTTATTATTCTTTTCGGCATCACGGCGATAAACAGTATTTTGCTGTTAGCAATAATGAAGAGTAAGATGCAGAAAATTTACAATTTACGTTTGGTAATAGACGAGGCGGTAAGAGAACGGATAAGACCTGTATTGATGATTGCTCTAATGGGTTCGATGGGATTATTGCCGGCTGCCCTTTCGCACGGTATGGGTTCTGAAATACAAAAACCTTTGGCAATTATGATAGTAGGAGGAATAATTATCAGCATGCTGCTTTCCTTTATGGTATTGCCTCAGGTATTTTATTTCGCATACAGAAGAGATAAAATTAAACCACCTTCGGCTCAAAGCCAAAAGAAGTAAATCGGCTAAAGCCTTCTAAGACTATATGCAAGCGTATCAAAATATGATTTATTAAATCAGGTTCATATCTGGTACTTCCTATGTTACTTAGGTCATTTTCTTGGTAGGAATCAGATTGTTGTTCTATCTATGGAATAATAATGAATTTTTTTGATTTATATTTTGGTATTGTTAATTTAATGCATATTTTACAAAAAAGTATCTTTGCAAATCAACACTTTATGTCCCCACATTATATATATAAAACTATACGAAATTAACAATACCCATCTATTTTATCTATTTCCTTTTAATTTCATTCAAATAACTTTTCTATCTCTTTGGTGTAATGGTTCATCAATACTTTACGTTTTGTTTTAAGCGTTTGCGAAAGGAAATTATCAGGAGTCCATTCATCGGCAACAAGCTTGAACTTTTTAATCTGTTCGTAATCGCCGAAATGAGCATTCATCTTTTTAACTTCTTCTTTAAATAGATTTAAAACTTCTTTGTTTTCAACTAATTCAACATTGTTGTCGACAGAAATGTTACGATTTTTTGCCCAAACATTGATATTATCGAAATCGGGGACAATAAGCGCCGCAGCAAATTTTCGGTTTTCTCCTACAACTAAAATATTTCCCACAAAAGGCGATTCGCTGAATTTTGCCTCAATTACTTCGGGGTTTACATATTTTCCCATTGCTGTTTTGAACAAACTTTTCAGTCGTCCTGTTACTCGTAGCAGTCCTTCGGGGGTAAATTCTCCAAGGTCGCCTGTGTGGAAAAACCCGTCTGAGTCGATAACTTCATTTGTCAATTCATGGTCTTTGAAATAGCCGAGCATAACATTGTGTCCGCGGCAAATAATCTCATTTTCGTCGTTTAACTTTACTTCAACTCCGGGCAGCGGCACACCTACTGTTCCTGCTTTACGCTGATGTTTTCCGCGCCGACTAACCGCAATAACAGGCGATGTTTCGGTCAATCCATAGCCCTCAAAAACGGGCATTCCTATTGCGCTAAAAAAAGCGGCTACCTGAGTGCGGATTGCGCTTCCACCCGAAACTACAATATCAAAATTTCCTCCAAGCGCAGTCCGCCATTTTGAATAAATAAGTTTATCGGCAATGCCATGTATCAAATTTTCAAAAATATTTCTATCTTCAATTTTGTATTTATTTGCTTGCGAAAAAGCCCAATAGTATATTTGTCGCAGAGGAAATTTCAGATTTTTGCCCGACAAATACAGTTTGTCATAAATTTTATCAAGCAAACGCGGCACGCAACTCATCATCGTCGGATTAATTTCCTTAATATTATCGGCTATCGTTCCTAAACTTTCGGCATAAAAAACCGACATACCCAAATATTGATACAAATAAACTAACATTCGCTCATAAGAATGGCAGAGCGGCAAAAAACTTAATGCTTTGTTCGACCATTTTGACGGAATTTCTTCAAGATTCAAAAGTTGATTTACAATATTAGAATGACTCATCATCACACCCTTTTGCTTGCCGGTTGTTCCCGAAGTGTACACAATACTTGCAAGTTCGTGTTCTCCGATTGAATCTTTTATTTGTTTAAGTTTTTGAAAATCTGTATTTTGTTTACCAAATTCTTCAAGTTCGGCAAGAGTTTTGTGACCTGTAGGCAAGTCTCCGATAGTGTAAATTTCTGTTAATGAATTAACGTTTGGTAAAAATTTTTCAATTCGCTGCCAAATTACTTTGCTGTCGAAAAACAGCATTTTTATTTGAGCATGATTAAGAATATGTTCGTAATCCTCGATACTGATAGTCGGATAAACAGGCACTGAAATAGCACCAATCTGCATAACGGCAAAATCAAGTATATTCCATTCAGGACGATTGCTACTTATAATTGCCACTCTGTCGCCGCGCTCAATTCCTAATGCCATCATTGCGCAACTTAACAGGTTTGTCCGCTCTACATATTGCCCAATGCTAATATTTTTCCATTGACCATTCACTTTTGAAACAAGTGCGGCTTCCTGTTGCGGATATTTCTCTACATAATTTTCAAGAATATCGAAAAGACGTGTGATTTTCATTATAATATTTTTTTTAATAAATAATAATAAATTTACGAACGTACAAAGGTATTGAAAAATTAAAATTTTATCAATGTTTCAATTTCGATATCTTTTGGAAAAAGTTCATGTCCGTTTAAATCTTCCAATTCAATTAAAAAGTTGATATACACTTTTTTAACGCCGATTCTTTTTACAAGATTGTACGCAGCAAGCATTGTTCCGCCGGTGGCGAGCAAATCGTCGTGTATCAGAACTACATCATCGGCGCAAAGTGCGTCCTGATGTATCTGAATGGCATCTGTGCCGTATTCCTTTTCATATTTCTCTTCAAAAACTTCTGCCGGCAATTTTCCCGGCTTGCGCATTGGCACAAACCCAGCAGACAGTTCCACAGCCAAAATCGGACCCATAATAAAACCACGACTTTCGATGCCCACAACCTTTGTAATTCCCTTTTCAAAATAAATATTTTTGAGGATATCGGTCATTTCGCACAGGTTTTCAGCCGATTTGAAAAGAGTAGTAACGTCTTTAAATTGAATTCCTTCAATCGGAAAATCAGGAATATTTCTTACGGATTTTTTTAATTTTTCTAAACTCATATTTATAATATTTTTCTAAAACGCAAAGGTAATAATTTTTATGAAAAAAAATGTTGAATTACCGTTTTAAGACACTACCAAAAAAAGTTATCAACAATTTCAAAAAAAGTGTTTTTGCGATAACATTTAATTAAAGTTTGTATTATCTTTGCGCCGTTTTTTTAATTTTTAAAAATGCCTTTAAAATAGATTAATTCAAACATTTATAATATAAAATAATAAAAAAATTCACCATGAATCAAATAAAAAAAATCGGCCTATCAGCAGTGATGCTTTTAGGTACAGGTTTATCCGCTTTTGGTAGCGAGGCAGATTTGGCAATACCGGATTTGCATGAAGGGACTTTCCATTTTTGGGGAAACGAGGTGTCTTCGTGGAATTTTCTCTTCTACGGAGCGCTAATTATTTTGGGAACACTTTTTTTCAGTTTATTACTGCGCAGTCAGGTTAAAAGATTGCCTGTGCATTGGTCTATGAGAAAAGTCTCCGAGACAATTTATACTACTTGTCGCACGTATCTAACTCAACAAGGTAAGTTTCTGTTGATGCTGTTTGCGTTTGTTGCTGTATTATTGTGCATTTATTTTTTCGGACTTGCTGATAAATCAGTACCTACCGTACTTACTGTTTTATTGTTTTCCATTATTGGTATGGCAGGTTCGTATGCAGTGGCATGGTATGGCATCCGTGTTAATACTTTTGCAAACGCACGTACCTCGTTTGCCGCCCTTCGAGGGCGTCCGTTAGATGTTGTGAATATTCCGTTGAAAGCGGGTATGAGTGTAGGTTTATTCCTTATTTCGCTGGAATTGGTAATGATGATTATCATTTTGCTGTTTGTACCGCGCCAAATTGTTGGCGTTTGTTTCCTTGGTTTTGCCATTGGAGAATCGCTCGGTGCAAGCGCACTGCGTATTGCCGGCGGTATTTTTACTAAAATTGCCGACATAGGTTCTGACCTTATGAAAGTAGTTTTTAAAGTAAAGGAGGATGATCCGCGTAACCCGGGTGTGATAGCCGACTGCACCGGTGATAATGCAGGCGACAGCGTAGGACCAACTGCCGATGGCTTTGAAACTTATGGTGTTACAGGAGTAGCACTAATTTCGTTTATAACTCTGGCAGTTGCCGACCCAAGTATGCAGGCAAAATTAATAGTTTGGATTTTTGGAATGCGTTTTTTAATGGATTTTCTGTCGGGTTGTTCGTTCTTTATTAACCAGGCGGTCTCTAAAAGATTATACCGAAACAAATCGGACTTTGATTTTGAAATGCCACTGATGCGTTTAATCGTTATTGCAGCGGTGTTGTCTATTTCTGCAAGTTTTTTTATGAGCAATTTGCTTTTGGGCGATGTGCCCGACCATACTCTTTGGTGGAAATTAGCGATAATTATTGGCTGCGGAACAGTAGCAGCAGTGTTGATTCCTGAATTTACAAAATTTTTTACCAGTTCAAAATCAACGCATGTAAAAGAGATTGTAACTGCTTCGAGAGAAGGCGGTCCTTCTTTGAACATTTTATCGGGTATCGTTTCCGGATACTTCAGTGCTTTTTGGACAGGATTGTTAATAGTTGCACTGATGACCATTGCTTACTTCACAGCAAGTAGCGGGCTGGGTATTATTGACGGCGTATCTATTTTTGGCACTCACGCTCCTATTTTTGCTTTTGGGCTGGTCGCATTTGGTTTCCTTTGTATGGGACCTGTTACTATTGCTGTCGATAGTTATGGTCCGGTTACGGACAATGCACAATCGGTATTTGAACTTTCCCAGATAGAACAAATTGAAGGTATCGACCAAGAAATTGAAAGAGATTTTGGTTTTAAACCTGAATTTGAGCGCGGCAAATATTTTCTTGAATCAAATGACAGCGCAGGAAATACTTTCAAAGCAACTGCAAAACCTGTCTTAATAGGAACTGCGGTAGTAGGAGCCACTACAATGATATTTTCGATAATTTTATTATTGACAAGAGCAAATTTACTGTTTCTTTCATTGACAGATGCACCTGTTATTTTAGGATTAATTTGTGGCGGCGCGATAGTTTTTTGGTTTAGCGGTGCATCAATGCAGGCAGTTACTACCGGTGCATACAGGGCTGTAGAATTTATCAAACGGACATTTAACCTCAACAAAAAAGAAGCGGATATTAATGATTCAAAATCTGTGGTGAAAATTTGTACTCAATATGCACAAAAGGGAATGTGGAACATTTTCATTGCGCTAATTTCATTGACTTTGGCATTTGCCTTTTTCAATCCTAACTTTTTTGTGGCCTATCTGATTTCCATTGCCGTTTTTGGTTTGTTTCAAGCAATTTATATGGCAAATGCCGGCGGAAGTTGGGATAATGCAAAGAAAATAGTAGAAGTAGAGTTGCGAGAAAGTAACACCCCATTGCACGAAGCCGCAGTTATTGGTGATACGGTAGGAGACCCATTCAAAGATACGTCTTCTGTTTCACTCAATCCGATTATCAAATTTTCAACCCTGTTCGGAATGTTAGCAACAGAGATTTGCATCGAAATGAAAATAAACGTTACCCACGATTATTCGATGTACATTGCAATTCCATTTTTAATTATCGGATTAGTATTTGTTTGGCGGTCATTTTATAAAATGCTAATTCCAATGAAAAAAGACAATTAAAATGTTATAATAGTTTTATATTAAAAATTCATTTTATGATAATAATGACTGCAAACTTTTTATAAAGTTTGCAGTCATTATTTAAACAAAATTGCACTAAATTCTATGTGATGATTCAAAAATTCTTATTTAATTTTAATGCCTAATTTGTGTTTTACCAAATCAGTAACATCATCTGAATTTGGTGCGATATAGACAAGTACCTGAGTACTTTCATCAATAATGTAAGTAAAACCATTTTCTGCCCCTACCTGCTCAATTGCTTTTTTAATTTTATCAATGACAGGTTGCATCAATTTTTGCTGCTCCGCTTGGAGTTCGCTCTGTGCCGTTTGCACAAGTGTATTAATGCGTTGCTCCATATCAGCAATTTCAGATTGTTTCGCCTCTTTCATTGCAGGGGACATTGTCGATTCATTTTTTTGATAATCGGACACTTTCTTACTATATTCATCTCGCGATTTCAACAAATCAGATTCCCATTTTGATTGCAGGTCGTTGAGTGATTGTTCGATTGAGGCACGCTCAGGCATCGCTTCAACAACAGCAGACGTATTGATGTGTCCTATTTTTTGTGCCATCGCAAAAAATGGCAATGCGCATAACATTAGCGCAATAATGATTTTTTTATTCATTCTTTTATAGATTATTATATTTAAATTTTTTTTAAATTAAAATGTGTGCAAAAGTACAATAATTATTTTGAATAACCTAATTGCTGCAATACATCATCGCTAATGTCAAGTTTAGGTGAATAATAAATAATATTCATTGACGTACTTTTGTCGAAAACCATATCTAAGCCCTGCTTTTTGGCAATTTCCTGAATTGCTGCAAAAACATCGTCCTGAATTGGCTTCATCAAACTTTCACGCTTTTGAAAAAGGTCGCCATCAACACCAAAATATTTCATTTTTAAGTTTTGAGCAGCTTTTTCTTTTTCTACAATTTCGTTTTCACGCTTTACTTTCATATCTTCAGAAAGAAAAACAAGTTCGGTCTGATAGTTTTTGTAAAGTGTCTGCACTTCTTGCATTTTGGCATCAACTTCCTGCTGCCATTTTTTCGACACAAGGTCGAGTTGCTCCTTTGCCGACTCGTAGGCAGGAATATTTTTCAGAATATATTCCACATCTACCATTGCATATTTTTGTGCGCTGCAAAATGCAGAAAAAGCAATTAACGCACTGACAATCAATAATATCTTTTTCATTTTTATATAATTTTTTTTAAAAATAAATAAATAATTAAAATAATTCACAGAAAAAATTTGCAAGCAAAAATTAAACCAAAATTAATATGTGTTATTTGTAATTTATAAAATATTTATATTCAATAATTTATAAGAAACATGAATTATCTGCTGCTTATAGTTCTTGCCCTAATACAAAATGGAAATGGCTTCCACTTGGTTTTGTTGTTCCCGGTGTCTGGTCGAAACCATAAGCCCAGTCGATGCCTAATAACCCAAACATCGGCAAGAAAATACGCACACCAACACCTGCAGAACGCACCAAATTAAACGGATTGTAATCCTTAATACTGAAAAAGCTGTTACCCGCTTCCGCAAATCCGAGTGCCCATAGAGTCGTATTGTTTTGTCCTAACATTAACGGATAACGAATTTCAAGAGTAAATTTATCATAAACATAACTTGACGCCGAAGAAGCAGACCCCTGAGCGCCACTCGGCACAACAAAAGGTGAACCCGCATCATATCCGCGCAAAGGAATATATTCCATTCCCATTGTATATGCTCCTGAATATGCAGACATCCCATCTCCACCAAGCATAAAGGTTTCAAAAGGCGAGCGTGCATATTTGTTGTAATATCCTAAATATCCAAATTCTGAACGCAACATAAGCACAAATTTTTCTTTCGAATCCAGTGATGAAAATGTTTTGGCACTAAATTTCCATTTATGATATTCTATAAAACGATAACGTTCGGCAAAAGGAATTTTCGTATAATCTTTTCCGTTAATTAACGAGTATGGAGGCGTAATTTTCAAACTTAATGAAAAAGTCGAGCCGTTGCGTGGGTAAATAGGATTCATCACAGAACTTCTGCTTATTGTTAACCCTATTGCAGGATTATTAAAAACTCCATCCGTAACAAGTTTATTATTTTCATCATACAACCCCATATATGGCCATTCACTCATAGTATAGAGTTGATACGACAATTCGCCGTAGAAAGTAAAATAGTCATCAGGCCACTTCAACCGTTTCCCATAGCCGATTGAACCTACAATAGTTTGTATGTATTTATTAGGGTCAAATTCGGTTGAACCATAATTTGAATAGTCGTAACCATTATAATAATTGTTATTATACATATACGAATTATAATAACTACCCATATTACTAAGATAACGATTGCTGTAAGAATTTTGCCTTGCCCAATAAAACGAAACCGACAAAGAATTAGGGCGTTTCCCCCCAAACCATGGCTCTTCAAATGAAATACTAAAAGAATTGTATGCAAGCCCGCTGCTGCGGAAATTTAATGCAAAGGTTTGTCCTTCACCTTGAGGGACAATTTTATACATTTTTGGGCGGAAAATATTTTGAATGGCAAAATTGGAAAATTTCACTCCGATGCTTCCAACAAAACCCGTTCCTCCTACCCCTGCTGACAATTCAAATTGGTCGCTGCCTTTCGTTGTCAATCCGTAAGTAATATCCACCGTGCCATTTTCAGGGTCGGGATCCCAATGAAAATTTTTATAAACATTTTCCGGGTCAAACTGCCCCATACGAGCAAGTTCGCCAAGCGAGCGAATAATATCTGATTGACTGTAGAGTTGACCTGGCTTTGTGTAAAGTTCACGCCTAATAACATGTTCATATACACGGTCGTTCCCTGTAATACCAACATTATTTATTGTTGCCTGCTTACCTTCATAAATGCGCATCTCGAAGTTAATAGAATCGCCATCAATACTTACTTCAACAGGTTCAATAGATGCAAAAAGATAACCTCTGTCGGAATAAAGTTTATTAACAGCATCGTCATTGGCTTGAAGCCTGTCGTTGAGCAATTTATGATTATAAACTTCACCTTTATGAATTTTTAATACCTGATTTAAATAATCAGTAGGATAAACGGTATTTCCAACCCAGTTTACATCTCCGAAATAATATTTTTTGCCTTCTTCTATTTTTATATAAATATTAATAGATTTTTCATCAATAGGGACAATGCTATCTGCCACTATGTACGCATCTCGATATCCGGCATCATTATAACGCTCAATAAGAAGATTTTTATCATTTTCATATTCTTCTGGAATAAATTTTTTAGAACGGAAAATATTATACCACCTGCCTTTTTCATTTGTTTTTTTCATCGCTTTGTCAATTTTCATCTGATTTAGGACTGTATTTCCTGTTACAATAATTTTATTGACTTTAACTTTTTCCTTCTTATCAATCTCTACATCAACAACAACATATCCTGGTTTTTCGGGGTCGTCTTTCTGGTAAATTTTCACATCTGCATTTGAAAATCCTTTGACAGATAATTGTTTTTCAATAATTTTTTTAGCTCGGTCGGTAATATTTGGAGTTATTTGGCTATCTTTTAGAATGCCTATAGATTTCTCCATATCATCTTTTTCACTTTTTTTTAGTCCTGTAATATTTAGTTCAGATACTCGCGGACGCTCTTTGAGACGAATTTCGAGCCAAATGCGGTCGCCAGCAATTTTTGTTGCCATAATTTTTACATCGGAAAACAATCCTTGACGTACAAAACGCTTTATCGCTGTTGTTATTTCTATTCCCGGAACACTAATGGTACGTCCAATATCAAGCCCAGAATAACCTATTACAGCAAACTGGTCAAAATTTGGCGCACCTATGACTGTTATTCCTTTAATGATATATTGTTTTGCAGGTGCATTATAATCAATATTGGGATTGTAAACAGTATCAACAGGATTAATTAACTGTGCATGCGCATTGCAAAAAAGCAATGTTACGGATAAAAACGTAATACAAATTTTTTGAAACATAAATTTTCTTGTTCGTTAAAAATCAGCAGGCAAAAGTAATGAATATCTTTGAATTTTCACCATAGTAAAGGTAAATAAAAAGTTTTATTTAACAAAAAATTGCAAAATTTATGAAAAGAGTATCCCCTCGTTCCCATTTTTTGCTTAAACAGATATCGCGCAATTCATATATATTTGTATGAAATTGCGCGATAAAAAAAGATGGCGGCTACCTACTCTTCCACTTTTACGCAGTACCATCGG
>Ga0123357_10003560_pt1 | contig 17924 bp, 11 predicted proteins | sample TergutEmb28metaG_FD_89873 | JGI IMG/M metagenome (GOLD analysis project Ga0123357, IMG submission 89873) | Embiratermes neotenicus P4 segment gut microbial communities from Petit-Saut dam, French Guiana - Emb289 P4 | ecosystem: Host-associated > Arthropoda: Insects > Digestive system > Gut ... | reverse complement strand
TGAAAAACCCCACATGAAGGGTGTAAGGTTTGCAAACCCAAGCCCCCCCCCCCTTTTCCCCCCCCCCCCCCCGGAAATATTCCTGGTACTAATTTCTGTTAGAGGCTGAGTCACCCCCAAGGCCATAGTACGGCCGGAAGGATTATGTCAACGAAAAATTCCAAAACACCATCGACAATCGAACCCGCGACCTTCCGGTTTGTAGCGTCTTCGTAAAGAAGCTTCAGAAAATTATTAAAAAATAAACTATTTTGAAGACCAAGACCTTCAGTTACGATACGTCATTTCGACTGGTAAATACTGATCAACGGCTCGAAGGATTAGAGCGCCTTCACATTCGGGAACAAACGGCCACAGGAGTCACAGTCAAGCAGTCTTCTTGGACTATTTTACCATGAAGATGTCGGCGCTACAATCCTTCGAAACAACTTAACTATTCACCAATCGACCCGACGTAACTCCCGAGAAGACTTCAATCTTCATCAACACTGGAACGAGAGACTGAATTCTCGAGTAACATTCTTGTTAATTCATGCATCTCCTTGTGCCATATTGCAATGAATATATAATTTAAAATAAATAAATGCAACAGAATAGCTTGGCATATTTATTGTTGATATTTTCAGTTACATATTTCGGCTTTAAGAAACCCTCAACAGGCTAACAATTTCCTATGTAAAACATCAATTAGCACGCAGTGCAGTCCTCCTCCTAGAATCTAACTTCGAGTACCGATATTTACAAAATTCTGTAAAATGTTTTAAATCTAGAATATAAAAAGCTCTTGATGTAGTTCGATCATACTTTTGGATATAATATTTGAAATTTCAAATGGTAAAACTTCCCTATTCACAAAATAAGGCCATTTGGCTGGTAGATGTGTAGCTAAAATCATCCTCAACCTTAGACGTTAGTGGTCAAACTAACCCACTAGCCAAATTACACCCAGGAAAAGAAACGCCCTTAACCACTGCATAAGAAGCTGCGTGGTCCCCAGAGCCGTTCTGAATAAGACACAATTTACTTTTCCTGCCAGAAAACGAAACTTGAATTGTCTTGTCCTAGGCTTAATCGTTACACAAACTACAATTCCGCGTCACGTGAATATAATTTGTGACTTTCATTAGCTTACGTATTCAGTATTCTTCTAAAAGTGTGATTCAAACTGTACAGTATTCGTCATTTAACGTAAGTACTGCAGTGGCGCATCTTTAACACTCTATTGCCTAAAAATACATCTTTCGTTTTACAGTGCGTTATAATTTGTAGCGAATGTTCACAAATCTCAGGGGCCAGATCGCTGTGATGAAGCCTAAAATCTATAAATCCTCGGTAAGGAACTTGCTTTATTTCACCATTCTGGCGCCTAGAATTTCTATGTGGCTTCTAGGATTTTTGTGTACCCCTGATGTATACATTTCGTTTCAAATAATTTATATTATGAAAGTGTGAAGTCCTATTCAACTCCACGTGTTCGTCGATAATTTTACCCGATGCGGTCTTGCGTTCATACTTTACTCTTTACGCAAATAAGAGGCCGATACGAACCGGTGGCAGCTGTATGTGTGTGAATGCTAAGTTAATTATGGTTTTACGTAGAAAACTGTTAGCCTGATGATGGCTCTTTCAAATTAACGCGAAGAAAAATGTGCCAATAATGAATACATCAATTTGCACAGGTTCTGGGACGAACGCAGATGCCTAATCGCCTTTAATCACTACAATTCACCTGGTATGGCTAGCAACAATACTCTATTAATAACCACGCCAATCACTTACTCATTTCTTTCATAATTTCCTCTCCACAGAAATGCCTAAAATATTAATTATGCTGTTAGCAATCTTTCCTATCACTATTATGTATGTTGATTTTCAATATGGCAGTAACTAAATTCACCACCTACTTTAATATCAAACGAAGTCTGAATTTCTGTCAGAGTATTTCAATTAATCTCAAGAGAATCAGCGATTAATTCCCTAAAAAGTATTTATTGGTCTTGGTAACGCAAATAGATTGCGTTTACAATGAGACAGACTCTAAATATGTTAATTCGACAGTTGACTGAACTCCTGCTCGGAAGTTTCAAGGACAGATAATCTCAATTTTGATTAGAAAGAGGCAATATTACACCAGAAATTAAGCAGAGCTTGAAAATTTATGCTACAGTAAGGTGGGCAATTGCAGATGTCCAGCAAATATGATAGACTTGGCTTTAATCATTTGGAGGATATGCAACACATAAGTTACAGCAAAACCCAGAATACTAAGAGCAGAGCTCTTGACCTAGCGAACTACGGACCGTCACACTGCTTCTGACATTCACTCTCTTCAGAAACAACCAATACGTCATGTGTAACAGTCAAAGGATTGCTAGATTCATAGCCGTCGGCATCTGTATGCACAGAACCAGCGCCGTGTCTATATGATACTGTGTGTGTGTGTGTGTGTGTGTGTGTGTGTGTGTGTGTGTGTGTACAGCTTGCCACAAGTCACTCTGAACATACACAACTCTCGTCAGAGTTGCGGGTCAGTCACATCATTGAAATTGTTGTGCTTTTGTCAGTCAAGTCTTTATTTCTATTATTTGACAAACACAAGGTACATATTAATATCAACATCGCTTATCACTCCGTTTTCGGAATATTAGTCACTGTAATAATTTTACAATAACTTTATACCTACTCTTCGTAAGGAGAGATCTTTCCCTTTTACTATTTTTGTGAACTAATATCCTACCTGATGATGGCTGAAGTGAAAAACCAAAACACGTATTAGTATCGAATAAAATTAATACACAAGATCTACCTAGCTGTGTTTGTCGAATAAGAGAAATAAATACTCGATATGGTTTCGGATATGTCCGTAATACAAGATGTTTTTATCTGTCAACGACTGCTTAAAACCTTTTAATTAAAATGCTTTTGAATATTATCATCTCACCTGCACCGTCCACGCTTCCGAAGTGATGTTTCGCAAGAACAAATGTTAAATTAAATGTTAACGACATGACGCATGGCCCTTCTTAAGAATCAAACAGCTCCCCAGTTAGTCAAGAAACAATCTCAATTCTATGTAATGCACCCTTTCACATGTGTTCAAAAGAGCCCGTCACCTGTCCATATTTTGAGCCAAATGAATCCATTCAGAGCTACGTGTATCCCATTCCAATTCTAAATTTCAGTTTAATATTACCCTACCATCTACGCCTAGGTCTTAAAAACGCTTTCTTTCCTTCAGTTTCCCCACCAAAGCCCTGAAAGTGGTTCCTCTTTTCCCTTATACTGCCCAATGTGCAGCCCATCTCATTCTTTTTCATTTCTGACCCGAATAACATTCGGTGAGGAGTAAAGACGATGAAACTTACAGTTCTTGAACCTCTGTTCACTTCATTGCTCAACATTCTATTTCGACCACCCTCAGTCTATGTTGTTCCCTGAATCTGAGAAACCAAGTTTCACACACATACAGACAACACGAAAACTTTTAGTGTTATATAACAAATATACATGATGCAGGAATTCGTTGTTTCGTGGAACCAGCTACATATGCGAAATAATTTGTTATGTACCATTTTCCGAGTGGGCAGGTGTACCACTATAACGGAGCGGGAGCAAAACATGGAGGCTGGCAAAAACTGCTTTCTCAATTATGAAATTATTTTAAAGATACTGTTAATGCCTAGAATTTAATGTCTAAATCCTTAAAATGAGTAGCAATGTCCGGCTAAAATACGGTTTTGTTAACAAGCAACTCCCAAAAACAGTCTTTTTGATAAGCTGATATTGGTTTGGTAGTCCTGAAATACAATACCGTCTATGTACACCTAAGGCTACTGCTTTGTTCTACATATATTTTGAGCACATTCTGATATTACGTGTGCCTTCCGAGTGAAATTCCCTCTTCAAGGTTTCCAAATACAGGACTGCATGATTTTCCAGGTCTCCCATGTCGGCTATATGCCCCACGCATCCCATTCTACTTTATTTAGCCGCAGCCATAATTACACGAAACGCACGAATTATGAATGTCTCATTTTCCTCTAACACCATGCTACGTCGTGTCTTTCAGCTTACTATACTCTCTTCAGCAGCCTGTTCTCATACTCTGCAATATGTGTTCTTGCAGGCTTATATTTTCCCTTATTTATGTGTCTTCATATTTTAGAGCATCGTAAAACGAAACAGCCATTACAAAACATGCCATCTTACCTCTAGCTACTGCGCGGTTTCCTTTACTTCAGCGCTTCATGCCATGTTGATATCGGATTTCACTATCTAATACTGTACTTGTATCATTCACGTGTCAATTTCGCATCACTTTTTCTTCACTATAGTAACTTCACACAGAGAATTATTGTTATTAATCACACACAACTTTAGAACACACACGTACAACTTAAAGTGAACGTATACTTGCGTATAACAAAATTAACCATTGCATTCAAACCGTTCTCCTTCAACTGTTTGGTCCGAATGGAAGTGTGTGGGTGGGGGAAGGGAGCGAGAGTGGGGGAGGGGGGTGGTTAGCTTACTGCTTGAAAACGTTGTGTACGCTACGATGATCGTCAGGTGTTTCATATTTCCATCGACAGCACAGCAGAGGGCATTGAGTTTGCTTCCGAATACAGCGCTGAGGAGTTCGTAATAGCTTGCACGGGAAGTGATCACAAAGCATGAGAATAAAGACGTTGTGTTCTTGGACGTAATGCTGTGTATTGTGGTGGGAATTTAATTGTATTTTAGAGGAACTTAGAGTGTTAGTACATATTTTCGGTTTTTACTGGTAATACCAGGTACTTGCCAGTAAAAGTTCGGTATTTTATTACTAAAAGTTAAAGTTTATCTATACTATTTAATTTGTTACGACATGTTCTAGTACCATTTCATTTTTTCCATGCAATAAACTGTTTCTATGTATGATTTCCCCTCTTTCATTTCCCTGTAGCTTGCGATATTTTTACAATAGGCTTTCCCACTTCTTTCTAAATTTGTGCATACATATATCTTAATATTTTAATTCTGTGATCTTTGTAGAACTGATCAGTGTCTTACATCTTATCTTTCCGTTTAAGTTAGACATTTAGCGTTAAAAAAATTGTTCTTTCCATCTCTGAGTCTCTTAAAATTTTATAAACATTTAAATCTTATTCTCTTCTTCGTTATACAGGAGTCATCCTCCTTTATCTACACCTCTCTTTATATCTCTAAGTTTTCCAATTCCCTAAGAAAAGTGCTAACTTACTCTGTATTGCAAATAGCAGGGGCGTTCAAAACGTCGGTAAATTCCCACCACATTATAGGGCGCCACATCACAAGACGGTATATTTCACCCGTACAGCGGCTAGAACCTCAAACCTCAACAAAATAACGGAACCTAATAAAATAAAATTCTTATTTCGGCAATAAATTGATTGGCCACAATGACAGAATGCAGACACACACAGCGAGAGAGACAGAGATATAACACCCCAAATTAATGACAAAGTATAGACCGACTGGAACTAAAATCCGATAACGATTACTGAAGACATTAAGAGACAAATGAGAGCACAAGAGGTCAACCACAAAACTTCTTGACAGATGGCAGTGATGACCTCTGCATAATTCCAATGATCCCCATAATCGAACCAAACTTGAGACTCTACAATTAATATCACTAATACTGAACAAATATGGGCTGTCATTCTGCTGCTGCTGCTGCTGCAGACAGGGCCTTGTACATGGTCTGTCCCAAAAGTAATGAGAATTATTTTTTTTTTGCGCAGCGCAGAATGGCCAGGAAAGGAAAGTAGGGGGTCTAAGCAGGTGGAGGGGAAACCCAGGTATAAATTTTGACCTTCCTCAATTGTGTCCGCACCTTTGTAGCAGTCGGTACGTTAGCAAAGTGCGTAGTAGTTTTTGTGTCTTGTCACGGGCGAAAATGCATGGGAGTCTGGAGCAGCGTTACGCGATTAAGTTCTGCGCGAAACTCGGAAAAATCTGGTTCCGAAACGTTGCAGTTGTTGAGGACAGATTATGGGTATGCTGTTTTGTCTTCAGGTGGCACAAGGCGTTCAAGGAGGGAAGGGAGAGCATTGAGGGCGAACAGTGCGCAGGGCGTCCTTTAGCTTCAAGAACTGAGAACAACGTTGCTCGTGTGAAGGCTGTTCTGGATAGGGACCGACGTTTGAATGTGCGGTTAATCGCAGAGGAGGTAGGACTACCGAAAACGGACGTCCACCGAATCGTTACAGAAGATCTGCACATGAGAAAAATTTGTGCGAAACTGGTCCCGAATAATTTGTCGGATGTGTGAGAATTTTTGGCTCAAAATAATATCACAACGATTCCCCACCCACCGTACAGCCCTGACTTGGCTCCATGCGATTTTTTTTTTATTCCCCAAGCTCAAAACCCACCTCAAAGGACATCGTTTTGCGACAGTTGAAAACGTCCAGGAAGCTGCGACGAGGGCTTTGAACAACATCTCAAGTGAAGAGTTCCTCCACTGCTATGAAGAGTGGCAGCAACGCTGGAATCGCTGAATTCGATCACAAGGAGCCTGTTTTGAAGGGAATAAACTGTAATTGCGTGTATGTTCAATAAAAAGTTTTTTTTAAAATCATTCTCATTACTTTTTGGACAGACCTCATATACTGTGCAGTGGTTGGGCTGCCTGCAGAGGCCTAGGCCACTGTGCCTAGATTACTCAAGAAGCGCACCAAAAGCGAATAGACGCACACCAAGAATAATGTTAATAAGAATCCGAGAGGTTTCATGATGGAATTACGAGAAACAAAATTTGAGTAAATGCTTCAGTACGGAGTGGCTAACTCCATTGTGCAAGACCTTTTATGGGACTTTATTCCATACAGGAATTCTCCTTGTTTACGAATTCCGAATTTAGTTATTCAGCACAACGAAACAATATTTCCGGTAGCGGTTCCCGATTTTTGGAAAGACAGTGGTTTCTTCATCTACGGGAGTCTAAATATCAGACAGGACTCCTTCGAAAACAAGGGAACTGCTTACCCTGTGACGCACCGTCATGCCGCAAAAGAATGGCCTCATCAATCACACCGCTGTGAAAACCTAATGCATCCCTTATTACCAACTTTCCCAAAGTCCGCCGCTCGATCATAAGCTGTCCGAAATTTTAGGTTCTCACGGCCCTTAATATAAAGATATCTTCGTGTAAACAAAAACCAACTTGATGTACAACTTATTCTTACGATATTTCGTCAACCTCTACATGTTTCGGGCGTATCTAGGCCCATCATCAGGAAGTACAACCGTATGTATACAACAATAGGTAATTATTATTCTTTTTAGATGAATGTTTTCCTTGTTGGATTGGAACAATCAAACCAGGACAACAGACAGTCACTTAACAAAATAACAAGTACCAAATGTTGTATACACACGGTTGTACCTCCTGATGATGGGCCTAGATACGCCCGAAACATGCAGAGGTTGACGAAATATACTAGGAATAAGTTGTGCATCAAGTTGGTTTTTCTTTACTCGATTCTATCGAGATGCATGGTGAACAAAACACACAAAGAAAGACGTCTGTCTTCCAAAATGCGGCGTCGGTATATACCGGGGTCTCGCAAGCAACTCGTGCCCCCATATTCAATGGAAGCGTCAACCTTATACATTGAAGTTTAAGAAAACATATTACAAACAATAACATTTATCACAGATTACGTAGGGTCACATCTTATATTAAGACAGTCCAGTCCAATTACACACCTTGCATTATATCCATCGGTGATAAATTTTAATATTGGAAGCCCATTTACTTCTGTTGAGACTAAACTTAAGTGCGCAATCTCACCTACAATGTCGGCTGTTATGTCTCTTCCACTGAGTTCCCTCCGTCTAATTATTCTAATAATAATTGTTGCACTTTATAATTAACTGCATATCGTTCAGTTAGTTCCTCAACCAGTCACGAAACTTACCGACCTATGGGGAGTCCAAAAGCGCATTACTCTCTTCAAATCACCGTTGTATTTGCCGTTATCCTGCTGTTGTATAAAATCATCCGAAACCCTTCCACCTTGTTTCAGATCCACTTTAATATTATATTCCATGCCACTGTCCGAATTACAGTTTGTCCTATCGGTAAGCCACCTGTTTGTTCCGTAGGTGACTAGCAACATACCAGAGACTGCAGGTTTCTCCGAAACTTTCCTAAAATAGTACGAAATTACACGGTGTCACAAAACAAATGCTAACTCTTCTCGTGTGTGCTCGGGGAGGCCGGAGTACCTACTGTATCGCCTCAGGGTGTCCGTTGTTTTCCTCATTTCCTCCAGACAATGTGCCGAACGAAGAAGACGATGCTTGTAGCTGTACAGGCGTTCCAGAATGTCGTGGTTGCAGAGGGAACTTCCTTCTCGATGATGGCCTAACGACGTCACAGGAGACGGGGAGAAAAAGGATGGAGAGGCGCCGAAGGAACTTATGTGTACTTTTACAGACGGTCGGGACTAGCAAATTGGAACGACACTGCTAGAGTTCAGATTGGGCCACACATAAAATATAGGACCCATAAAGGGGTAACACGCATGATCGTCATAGAGAAACCCATCGAACAAGCACGAAGAGACTTCTAGTCGGGGTGGTTATCGATCATCAGGAATTAAACAGGCTATTTACGACTTCTGTCGTCTGTAGCGCGTATGTAACGACAAACTGCTCTCGTTCGTTCTCTTGCTTCCATTTTCTTAGATTTTTCGAATTGGTATTTCTATCGTCATCGAGTGGCCTCGGTTTTCTGCAAAATGATTCTGTTATCCAATCTATTCTATTGAAAGGCCTATTTGACCCGCTATACATCTATGGAAGATTGCTTGAATATTCCCCCCCCCCCTCCCGCGGCCGCCCGCTCAGTTTTGATGACGTCTCCTACATGTATTCAGCAGTTTAAATTGATTACATGCTTGCACATGAAGATTATCTTCCTGTAGCACCCAGTCTAATAGGTTTCTATACCACTTTAACTTACGGGATAAGATCCAGAGCGTCTCCGGAGCATCATGTTACAGAGTGTCTATTTTAATTGAAAAAAGAATAAAGTCCAACTTGGATACCTTCATCGTCACACCGTACATTTCCTAGAGTCATTTAATTAGCACACCAACTAATGCACATACATAAACTTTTTTACGTTAAAACATTTAAAATCGAAACATGTTGGAGCTATTTTAAAGGTTTTAACGTAAAAAACTTTATGTATGTGCATTAGTTGGTGTGCTAATTAAACAAATCCAACTTGGATGCCATACCAATAATGCTAGCCAGCTTAACTAGGAAATAAAAGAAGCAAAAAAAAACCACGTTTAATCAGTTTGTCAATAACGCAAGTTACTATAATTTCCAAACAATGTTTATGAACGTCTCTGAATGTGATTTTTAGAGATTCAAACGAAAGTCAAAATCGCCTATTACGAGCTTCGGCACGCACGTTTGACCGTCTGTCTGTCTGTCCGCACGTATCAACGCGGCTTCCAAAGCATTTCCATGAATTTTTGTATTAGGGTCGTACATAAAAATCTATCAAAAAACCTCAATCTGTTTTAAATGTGACAACAATATCGGACACTTTACACGAAGATATCAGTAAGTTTCACTGCTGCAGGAGACATACATTTGTCATAAAGGTATTGTTGTGCAACACCCGACGTTGTTTAACCTTTTGGCGCCGGAATTATTTTTTTAAATTTCAGCACATCCTGTATATAAAATGTGAATAAAACAGGAAGCAAATACGTTAGAATTATAAAACAAACTGCATGTTGAAGAGAACGGAGAGTATATACCATGTTTACAATATTCAGTACTTGTATTTTTTAAATAAATATATAAAATGCAACGTTTAGAGTATAGCGGTGCGGTACGACCACTACAGAGGTCATTAGGCGTCAAAGGGTTAATGCTGACAGTGACTTGTAACTCAACGACACACACAGACCACATTCTTGAGTTTACACTGCAACAATGGTTACGCGAACGAGCCACGGTATTACGTTACACGTAAACTGCTTATCGTAATTTTCCTTAAGTAAGAGTCACGTAAGTGGGCCGGGTAGCTCAGTCGGTATAGCAACTGATTACGGACTGGAAGGTCCAAGATCGAATCCTGGTGGGGACGAGATTTTCCGCCCCGTCCAGACCGACCCTGGGGCCCACCCAGCATCTTGTAAAATGGGTACCGGGTCTTTCCCGGGAGTAAAGTGCGGTCGGGGCGTGCTGCTGACAAATCACCACCTTCTAGTGCCGCGGTCATGGGAGAGTAGAGCTACAACACTACCCACCCTCTGGACCACACCGGGCCTGTAACGGGATCACTTTACCTTTAGCTTACGCGTCATGTAAATGGCATGCAGAAGTAACGCAGATCAGTATAGATTACTATAGACGAACACCGTTCTAACGCTAGTAACCAGAGTGGTCACAAATACACGTTGGTCTTGATGTGAAATGCTGTTACTTTTGTGTCATTTTAAACACGCTTGGAATTTCTCGACAGACTTTCATAAAACCCAACAACATAAAATTTTACGAACGTCCTTCAAGCTAGAGCCGAAATTTTATATTCAAACGGACGCACGGACAGATATAAAAAAAGCTTAAAGACGGATGGGAATACAGCTACCGCATCACGGTTTAAGACACGAATTCCCAAACTGTGGCACGCATACTATTAATTGTACACCAACCAATGTTCATTGGTTCGCGGACGTAAATAAAAAATCGAAATGTAAAATAAATTACAATTTTAAAAAGAATACAACATAAGCAACATATACTTGCTGATATGTGACATTACTGGCAGCATCATATGACTCAATCCGCTGTCAGCGAGTCTTTCCCATTTCAGCTCTTTTATTAGAATAAGAAAAAAAAACATTGTTGGTAAACTGATTATGTTAAACTTCGTCAGCGAAAAAGTTTGAGAATCTCTGGTTTAAGATATTTTCCCATATCTCTCTCGGAATAACATACTCATACCACAGAACCAACAGTCATGACGCAATTCCAAAGAATATTTTAACTTTAAACCTTTGTTTTGCGAACGCCCGAGGTAATACATGAAAGCGAAGTGTTTTTTTCCCTAGAGTTTCTGTGACAACTAAACTATGATGCATCCTAACACCTGCACAGTGCAATCCCAATAGACGTGAATACGTATGGGCATTAAGAGATAAGCTATAAGTTGCTCTGCCACGACAGCATCTTCGCAGCGGAGAACAAGCACAAGAAATTGTTGGCGGGGTTTAAGTAAATCCACTAGTTCTGAACGCATACAATTTCCAGAGAAACGCCATTGAAAGAAATTTATTGAACTTTAGGCTCTCCAAGGCAATCAAAAAACTACACTGATCCCCCTTACAGGATTCGCCGCCATTTATTCTGTACACAGTCAGAGAAGCAACGCCTTTTCTATCCAATGCTAAAAATATTATCTAACCCCCAAACATTTCTGGAATTGTGCATGTGTATGTGTTCTTACGTGCAAATATTTAAGGACAAGTCACCATGTATACGTCTGCAGCCTCTACTGTAACCGGCCATCACCACTCTTATCGGAGTAGAGATTCGAATAATCCATTGTCTTTCAAACACCCCTGCTTACCCGGAAGTTTTAGTCTCCATCCCTTGACTATTTAATAGGCATTTATTTAGTACTACTGGATTTTCTACATTCCAGGACTGTTCACACGTCGACAGCAGAGCGGCAGGTGTATGCTGATATCATTCCAGACGACGGGTTTCATATCAGAAGTGACAATAACAATTCATCTCAAATTTTTCTTTATTCACTTGCTGAATTAACAGCTTAATTAAATTACATAATCACATAAAAAACAAAACGAAAGACGGCATAATAATAATAAATATCAGTGGCCCAAATCTGGCAAAAGAACAATAAATAATGAGGGGAATATAGTGTGTGTGTTCATGTATACTGTATCATACGCAAGTGAGCATGTATCAGAAAAGTAGAAACATGCCAGAAATTTAAGGTATCAACAAATTAAAACTAACACAATCATTCTTAAAATAAACTGGATATCTTAAGCGGTGATAAGAGTGATAATGAAAAATGAACATGTCTGTTAACAGACTCTGCGCTTTCAGGAGATATAAATGTGATCAAAAAAGGAGCCCAAAAGATTTTAAAGCATAAATACCTTACAAGAGGAATACAGTGTGTGTGGAATGTAACAACAAAAGTGATAACAGTGACGTTAAGGGAAAATGGAAATAATTCAGAAAACAGTTGAGCCACATAACGGGATAGCACGAAATCAAGGAACTACAAAAACAGCGATATTGAGCACTGCACTCATACTTCGGAAAGTGCTAATGTAAAGGTACAAAAGGTTTATCATGGGAAATACAGCATTACACGCACCACAAATTGTAACCACAGAATAGCTACAGCACCATATGCCCTAGAAACACTGTTTTTTTCAAGGATACAATTGTAAATTCCCTGCATAAAATGATAAAAATAACTATTATTATTATTATTATTACTATTATTACTCTATGAACTTTTAACTTTTCTGTAATTAGCCCTCTAGCTCTTGAGTCAACACGTAAATAAACTTGAATAAAACTGGACTGCAGTGAATTGGAGTTACGGGACAATTAAGCACGTATCATCTTCACTGACGAAACTTTCCTGACGTTCATTCCACAAACTAACTGCAGAAAGTATCCCGTATTCTACAAATTAAACATTTAATCCTAACGACACTGCTTTATATGTACTCTGCTATTTAATTCCAGTCAAAGTCACATAAACAAGGACATAGAAAGTACTCGTCAATCACGACAAACGGTTTTTATTATTAATACATGGGCAATCTTTTACAACATGTTTCGGTCCAAAGGGACCATATTCAGGTAATACATACGTAAAAAATTACTAAGAAGTGATACTGGTTAATGGGAGGTTTGTATATAAATGAGATATGATATGATATATTTGTTAACTGCAATTGCGTTGACATCCGGTGGCAGTAGTACAATGCACATTTGCACACAAAAACTACACAGAACAACACAAAAAGCAGAATACCCAGAACGGATCATACAAATACAGATATCGTTTACATACAAATACATATTAATGAGAAATAAAAGCAAGGCTAAAAATTTGCAACAAAGCGTTATAAAATGCTAAACAAATAAATGGAAATTAACTGAAAATCATTAGCTCTTACACAACTCTCCATTCTCAAAAAAACACACGCAGTGTTAAGGGCCCTCAGAAATACCTCAACATAAAAAGATACTTTGTTTTCAAACTCCCGTTACTTCAACTGGGTTCACCACCGATTCATGAAGTATTCATGTCATTGATCCAAAATTTAAAATTTCACCACACATGAGTAACACGATGGCGCGTAATTTGGGACTAAAAATCACGCAGGGAAAACACCAAATGAAATTCTGGCAGACTTATGAGGGAAGATGCCGTGCTGGAGACAAGAAAATGGAATAAAAGTTGAGTGCCCCTCCAGCTATGGCCTTATCGAACTGACTTCTCGGCAAAGTGAAGGAAATCCATTTCTGACACGCAGAATTCAGGAAGTGGCTTCTACTACGCTGGCACTTTTATGGAGGCCAGCACGTGAGGTCAGTAGTTCAGGATGGATTTAGGAATCGGGTGTTACAGTTTTTTCAAAACAGACTGTAGAAAATAGCGAAAATATACTTATTATATGAGCTTGTATCAAAGGTTTGTAGTTCAATTATATGTTGTTTCTAAGCTATAAAACATATCGAATTTTAAAGTTAATATGGAAGTTTAAAGAGAACTGCAATATGAGTAAAGGCGTGGATACATTTTTAGGCAATTAAACTGTATTAAAAACTGCAATAAACTGAAAATAGGATACTTCGTACTTACGACACACAATTCATACCATGCAAGTGCTGGCTACGGGGTACATGGACGTGGTTTAAATCCAGAAGGGGCAGAAATTTCACCATGTCCAACATGACTGGTGTCGATACACTCTTCCTTACAGTTCGCATCCTGGCCGATATATCTGCAAGTAGAACAGACAGAACTTGACTGTGAACGCTAACTGATTTCAGTAAAATGACGTGGGTAATCATGCTTGGCGCTTTGACTTCATATTGTAGACAATACATGCACATATACAGAACATGTTGCCTATACACAGGGAGGCAGTGACATTCACCGTCAGCAATCCATATCATTACAACATAACAGACTTCTGAATTTTGAATTTCTTTTAACGAACCAGCGTGTTGTAATTTTATTAAACCACTCGAATTCAATTCCGTAATTAATTGGCAGGGTAATTACAGTCAATAACACAACAATGTATATCTAATTGAAGTTTATTAGAAGATTAGAAAAAACTACATGTTTCGGCCAATGTTGACCATCATCAGGTTTTTCATCCGAAAGGATTGTATGCCGTAAGAGTGTTTATATAAATAATTTTACCGCCTACAATTATTTCGGATGAAAAACCTCATGATGGCCAACATTGGCCGAAACATGTAGTTTTATCATGTTCTAATAAACATCAATTAGATATACATTGTTGTGTTATTGACTGTAATTACACCAACTATTAATTACTACACACAACGGGGATGGCACATTTCAGAATTCAATTTCCTAATTTGGAAACGCGAAATTATAACCAATATCTAAGGATGTTCCTCGAAAAGACTCTCCTTTTCATGCAGTATTTTCTAGAAATGGAAATGAAACACTCTATTTCTTTCCTGGAACTTAAAAAACGAGTGTGATTATTCACATTTTTTAATCAAATCCTTCACTTGTGTTATATTACATTAGAAACTAAAAACAGTTTAAGCATTACTTACAGATTTAAATACGTACTATAAATGTGATGTGTGGTTGAACGTGCACTGTAATTCAATGTCGAATAAGAAACCAACTAGATGTCACTTGGTATTATATTTATTTCTCCTTTATAAGTTGCTCAACATGTTTCGCGCCACCTTGTGCCCATCCTCAGGATCTGACGACTTTGTGGTATTTTTGCCGCGTGTGGTGTAGTACGTAGCACGTTTTGCTACGTACTCCTCAATGGACACACAACCAACCAACCGTATCTGACCGCCTACACAGCCACGGCACTACACCACACGCGGCAAAAATACCACAAAGTCGTCAGATCCTGAGGATGGGCACAAGGTGGCCCGAAACATGTTGAGCAACTTATAAAGGAGAAATAAATATAACACTAAGTGACATCTAGTTGGTTTCTTATTCAATATTAAATACGTACGTTGCTTTCATTTCCTTGTACTTCAACAAGTACACGTTGATACCCAAGACATTATCCCGCCTACACTGATGTCATTTTATCTGCAAAATTAAATCCCAGGGTCTACAATTTTAATGACGCCACGTGGTAGGCTCTCCTGCCAATGAACTGCTTGCTTCCAGATGCTGTCTTTATACGCACAGAACAGTTACATCTTCTAATACATACTGCTCGACAGCATTAGGTAAATAATAAAAAAGGCAAAGTAGTCCCGTTACAGGCCTCGAGTGGCCCAGAGGGTTCCAGGAAGTTAAGGTTCCCAGAGTACATGACAACGGCACAGGGTAGTGGTAAGGTTGTCAGCCTTTCGCACCGGCCGCCTTTGACCCCAGGAAATACCCCTGGTACTCATTTCTGTTAGAGGCTGAGTCGACACCAGGAACATTGTGCGATCGGAAGGATTTTATGTGAATGAAAAATCCACTGACACCAGCCGGGATCGAACCAGCTACCTTCCGATTTGTAGCACAGAACCTTAACCGCTGTGCTACCCTACCGCGCTCCCCAGGTAAATAATAGCGTTATAAATTCGCATTCAGTAACAATTCATCCACTTACAAAAAGGCATTTTGATTTCTAATTACGTATATTATCTTCATTTATGTTCTTTGCAATGCATATGAAAACTTACTATACAATTACTGATCTTCCGAAACATGTTTTAGAGGCTAGCAAGTTATGTATATGTGCCTTTATGATCATCTAGTCTTCAGAGTCCATTACATGTTTGTAAGAGATGTCTGTATACACTGTGGGCATAAGCCTAAATGAAGGATGTCATTACTTCCCTCAACCTGGATGTAAGTTTAATTTCTGAAGTACTAAAAGTGGTTAGTTACTTTACTTTATCGTTACGTTACTCAATTAAAAACTGTCTGAAGAACATAATCTTCTTTGAAGTTCTGGTGACCGTGCATCGTGATAAATTCCTATAAAAAACCAATTAGATGCACTAATTTCTCAAATTTATTTTTGGAATAAATCTCTACAGGTTTCGCACAGTTCCTCTGTACATCGTCAGGAGTTTTTCACTGTACACACAGCAACTTGAGAAATTAGGGCATCTAGTTCGTTTCATTATAAGAATTAATCTTTATCTATGCGGGTGAAATGCAAAACTTTATTTAACTGAAGTACACACGAATAGTCATAATTTCAATACAAAGAGATTCAACTTACAACAAGACAGGAAATGTACGTGAAAACGTAACACAGAAGCGCGTTCTCTTAACCTTTGTTGCCGTTCAAAAGCAGTAAGTCTTACATATTCCGAATGTGTGTCTGTATTCTTACTTCGTTATGTAGCACGTAATGCGCATGCGCTCTATTGTATTGTTATCTATGACCTGTCCGACTCTATCATGATTTTCCACATTATCTCATAAACGACGCGATTTTCGGGAAATAAGTTACTGAACATAAAATGCATATTTTGATTTTCTCTACATCTTTGTCCGAAATATTTCTTCTTCTAATAAGAATTCATCGGCGTACTGTCATAAATCTACATACGTTTTCATGTAAAGTACCCGTTATTCCTGTCAGACTTTAATGAAATCTTATTTTCTCGACAGATTTTCTAAACAACACTCGAATATCAAATTTCCTGAAAATCTGTCAAGTGGGAGCCAAATTATTCCATGTACGGACAGACGGACACAGGAAGACATGATGTTAATAGTCGCTTTCCGCAAATTGCGAACGCGACTAAAAACGTGTGTTACAAATGGCACATGAATGTCCTTAATGTTAAGGCTCTGTAACTCCTTTCTGAAACATTTTTCGGTGGGGGAAGTAAATCTATTTTTAAAAATACAATATATATATATGTATATATATATATATGTATGGTTTTGAGGTTTTTATGGAGTGTGGCTTTTGGTCGATGATGTAGGTCATTACACTGTAAATTATTACAAGTGCGTTCCGAAGTTTCGGAGGAAAACGATTCCCAATATTGCAGGAAAGGGGGATTTATCGGCACAAATCCTCCTACCAGTCACATTCACTGCGACACTCACATCAGGCAAACGAAATCACACTAAAGAAGCAGTTGGTACTTTCTTCCGAAACGTCAAAATAAATTTGTCTTACACTTTCTACTAATCCGGAAGATCAGTAAGCAATTTATGAATCTTCTGTTGTGTGGTAAAGAAACGAGTGTCCCTAACAAATGAACATCAACACCAATGATTGCAAATAAGAAGTACTGAAATTATGCTTATTTCTAAAAGGACGCATGGGGTTCCGCTCCTATGAGTCTAACAGTTCATTCATTTAGTAGTATGTCTTACGACAGGTCCAAAGCCTCTTCCAAATCGAGCTCTCCACATAGTGCGATCTAGAGCTTCCTCCTTCAACTGTGAGTATCCTCTCCTTTCCCTAAGTTCATCCAGTAGCTTCCTACGTTTTCTTCCTCGTCTTCCTGTCACTTCTATACCTCCTTTTATCTTTCCTTCAATAACCCGTTGTAGAAGGCAGTTTCTACGCAGAATGTGACCTATCCAGTTAGCATTCCGTTTCCTTATTTCATGTAGAATATTCCTCTGCTCCTTGACTCTCAGTAATACTTCTTCATTTCTC
>Ga0123357_10003559_pt1 | contig 17926 bp, 4 predicted proteins | sample TergutEmb28metaG_FD_89873 | JGI IMG/M metagenome (GOLD analysis project Ga0123357, IMG submission 89873) | Embiratermes neotenicus P4 segment gut microbial communities from Petit-Saut dam, French Guiana - Emb289 P4 | ecosystem: Host-associated > Arthropoda: Insects > Digestive system > Gut ... | reverse complement strand
GTGGCGGAAGCTAGTGAGTGCGGTAATGAACCTTCGGGTTCCGTGAAATGCGGGGAATTTCTTGACTAGCTGCAAACCAGTTAGCTTCTCAAGAAGGACTCTGCACCATGGAGTAAGTAAGTATATACACTGTGGAAATTTAAAATCCCGCCGAGATTTAAACAGTTCTTCCCTTACCAATGTGTGAAGTATACGGTCCCACACAGAGAAGACGTTTTGTGCGGTTTGTAATGTATCGAGTTCATCTCGAAACATCGAAGTTTATATTCGCAATCTAGTAGCGATCAATAGTATATACCATTATGTCTAGCGAGGAAAAGTCTCATCAGATTGGCAAAGATAGTGCAAGCACGTTACTGTCAGCCGGTGCTCTTGTGGAGGCTGACAGCTCCGATCGCTGATAGGAGTAATTATAGAATAGCGGCCCTACAGTAGTGTGTGGTGTTTATAGAGGGTGGTGTATAGAACTCGATTGCTTCTGGTTTTGATACTAAGTAATTACGAATCCGCAAACACCAGGGCATGGAGAAACCAAATTGTGAGTCAAGACAAAATAGATACTACAAAAAAAGGAAATAACTCATCTTGTTTGTAGCACATTTAGATTCCACCTGTAAGGACTTTTTTCGGATCCCTGTGTGGGCTGATTTCGGAAAACCTTTTAGAGTAATCGATGCACTGAGGAGACTAAGAGCTTAATAACCTCAACAGGAAGATATCTCAAGAAGTAAAAGGACGGGTTATGGGTTTGCCTATCCTACTGTGAAATGGATACACGAGACTGTTTCCCCATGGGGAAAGAGGCCCGAACGTGAAACTGAGTAGCCTCTCCATGCTATAGTACAGAGGTTAAAGAATGCGTACGACTGTAATTCCTCTTCCACCATACTATTTCATGGCGTACACAGGGACAAATTTGTTTTTACTTTGTCGCGAAGGTTTCATTTTTTTAAAAAAAAAATGTGAGGAAACAAGAATTACATGTCTTAATTTACCAATTTTCAATCACATGTGCGATAATATTCCAAGCAATAACAGAAATTAGTGCTTTTCCATAACGTGGCAGAGCCACTCCTTTCAAATTGCTCACTCACTCTCTCATTTAATAATTCAGCCAAAGAGTGGCGAAAGATTTTTGAATATAAACAGTTTGCATGCTACTGTAATAAGATACCGACAAATAAGTTGCGTTGTTTTTTATCACGGATTATTCAGTATAGAACACGGACAGGAAACAAATTTACCTGAAAATATTTGCCGATTACTCCTTGACTAAAAACGCAGTAAAGAAATTTCGCGGAACAACATATGGTAAGAAATATGAAAACTTTAACTTCTTACAGATGTTAACAGGCTATCAGATAACGTATTATGAACGGCAAAGGCCATAATTCTTCGATTTTTGCCAACAAACATTCAGGGTTCATAAATGATTTTGGATTTGTGTTCGTAAACGGATTATTTAAAGATATATGATAAAGAAACAAAACGTTACGCACTAAGCGTCTAAAGACATGCAGATGGCTGTAAATTATGGTTGTGAAACACAAGACGGCAAAGGCCATACTTATTCGATTTTTTCCAACAAACATTCAGGGTTCATAAATGATTTTGGATTTGTGTTCGTAAACGGATTATTTAAAGATGTATGATAAGAAAACAAAACGTTACATACTAAGCATCTAAAGACAGGCAGATGGCTGTAAATTATGGTTGTGAAACACAAGACGGTAAGCAGCCTGGGGTATTGAGATGTGATAAACTACTAGCATTCCACGGAAAAATTAAAGACAGTCATGACCTAAATAAAGACAGATGTAAGCCTGTTATTAAGCCTCATCTGCTTTAAATTATAAAAGCATTGCCGAAGTATCGTGCGAAATGTAATGTGAGGGGCTGAGTAGGTAGGGGTCTATCCTATTTCAAGTTAACGTTTCAAAAATCACATCAATGGAATAGGCAAAATTATAATAGCTTGTCAGAGTAGCCAGCACAAAGTGCGAAAATATTTCTTAATTCCATCTGAAGGGATATTGTGGAAATAGACCTGTTGTGTTCCATTTTATAAGAAGATGACACATACTACGGTCTTTAAGTCAGTGCTTCATTAGTATATTTTTGTCAGAGTGAGCTGGGTAACAATCTGTATAATTAGATGATATGGTAAACTTAGTGTTCAGAATTAGAAAACTACGTTTACCAGTTTGCCTGAAACAAGCTGTTTTTGCAAACTTGCAAGCAGATATGAGCAATTGGCTTAGAAGTATACTTAAATGGACTGTGGCTTTAGTAACCATCCAACTGATGCCATTATTTAGTTACTACACAAAACAATAATATTATTTGAAAATTGGTATTATGTTGTTTTGGGACGCACAAATCTCGGATGCCAGGGAGCCTGGAAAAATAATTTTGTACAGTGATCTCTAACATCTTTGAATCCTCAGTATAGAACTCACTTCAAAACACCCTTCTGGCAACTAGAAGTTAGTTCCTGGAAATTTAGAAATTTTTTACACTCTTTTTATTGTTACTAATTTTTGTTGCGAGTTAAATTCACAGATCTTCCAAAAATAATGAAAAATTTTCTTCGTGACAGCTGACTAAATGTTAGTGAGTTGGATAATAGAATATCAGATACCCAAGTTACTGCATAGAAAAAAAATAATTACAGATAGGGAGTCGTGTTTTTGTTGTGGTGATGTTGATAGAGTTAGCGGTCATAGCAGTAAGAGTATTATTGTTGTTCTTATTATTATTAGTAGTAGTAGTAGTAGTAATAGTAGTAGTAATAATAGTAGTGGTATTGGTAGTAGTATTGATGATAGTAATAGTAGTAGTAGTAAGAGTGTGAGTTTTTATTTTATTTGTAGTACTATTATTAGTATTTTATGTAGAAGTGTAGATGTACTGGTAATGTTTGTGTTGGTAGTGGCAGTAGTAGCAGTAATTAGTAGTAGGAATCGTTATTATTATTATTATTATTATTAGTAGTAGTAGTAGTAGTTGTTGTAGTAGCAACAATAGTAGTATTAGTATTAGGCCTATATTACACCTTATAGATAAGGAAAATTCACTTTTACTAGCGCCAATTTTGGTATGTTTTCATGTCCGCTTTATGATGACGGAGGTAAATATTTTAAAAAATATTTCTTTAGTTTAATCCACATGCAAATTATGTCCTAACTCCTTCATAGGAATTGTGCTTTTACGTGTTTTGGTGTTTTGTTACATTTATGTTCAGTGAACAAGTCAATTATTTCACCTGTGTTGTAGAGGAGAGTTGTGTTGCAGCTTTATGTTAAGGAGAATGAGAGATGTCTGTCTACTTGTTTAGTTAACACCCGTGCATAAGGTACGTGTGATGCTGAGGAAAATCGTCATTTCAAGGTTGTTTCATCATCCTGTGCTGTTGCGTGTGCCTTTTGTTGTAAGAAAAGAATCTCTTCAATAAACCAAGCGCACGTTCTGGAAGACTTGCTGATGTCGGTGACGACCGTCTATGGAATTACCCAGAGAAACATTTTGAGCACTCGAATAAATTTGTATACTTCCTGACAAATTAAGATGTTACTGGCCTATATGAATTTAACCACCATTAATTTATACGTATCAATTGTTTTGCGCCAAAATATTTTTCTTTTTGTTTCAAAGAGGAAGTGATAAATTGCAGTCTTTCCAACTGTACTGCTTAAATTAGAGAGGGAAGCGTGGTGAGATGGAGTAAATACGTAATATGTGTCGGAGAGCTTGTAAGATTATAGAGAGTTTTAATCGGAAATTGTGCGGGAAGGAGCAACTTGTGAGGCATCGATGTAGGTGTTTTGAAATCTCTCTTAAGCAAAATGGATCCAAACTGTGGGCAGAATACTTGTGGCTTTGCTTAGTGTCCAATGTCTGGCACTCTAACCGCGGTCATGGGACAGCTATATTCAACAACTGATAGAGGTGTACACTGATAGGCTAACGTGTGTGCGACATTTCTAAATATGTTGCAGAGAATTCTAAAACTGTCGAAAGAACGTCCTTCATGATAATTACACCTCACCGCATCAAGGATATAAATAAATAACGCAAGATTGGAGGAACTGATTTTGGGAAAATAACCAGTCACAATTTACGATTGTTCCTATTTTTCTTGCCGGAATTACACACAGTACTGTTTATGAAGGCATAGGTTATCGCAAAGTGCTTCAACATGGACTACAAAGACGTCTGTTAACAGGGCACAATAATCAAAGTTTAGAGGTAACTCTCTCACGTTTTAGGGCTTAAAATAAAATGAAAACAATTTCCTGGTATCTGTAGTAATAAGCCTTAAAGCATCTGTGCAGCATTGCCCTATTCAGAGTCAATTCAATTCATTACAATGGGGACAGTTAAATTCTACGAGGGCGAAAATAAAATTCAGAGAATGCCGGCTTACTCTATAATGTGTGGTGCCTGTATACTGGGATACAGAAGGATTCATCAACGTTCAATTTATAACTTAAAGCGAAATAATAAAACATAATAATTATTGGCAATGGCTGAGACAGCTGCGTGAAAAAATTCATAGGAAGAGAAATGGATATTTACTGCGAAGTGTGGTCCTTAAGCAGGAAATTCTATCCCACTTAGCTCAAGTGAGAAACCAAGATTTTTTGTAGTCATGCCACTGAGAATTTCTGCACCGTACACCTTACAGTGCTGTCCTTGCCCCGTCAGACTCTCATTTGCTTGGGCCACTGAAATTATACTTGGGGATTCCCCAATTCCACAAAAGTGAGAAAATGAAAGTGACTCTTCATGAACGGTTATGAATGCAAGAGCACAATTGGGCAACAGAATTCGTAAGTTCCTGCCAATCTGGGAAGAATTTATAAATGTGCTTAGGATAATTGACAAAAATTTTAAATATTTTAAATATTTTAACTGAATAAATGAGATACGTTTAATATTGTAATATTTTATTATTTAATTTTTATGGTTTATATTCTCCAAAATTTCAGGGAGTTTTCGTGAATATGCGACCATTAAGTATTTGTACGTAAACATTACGTAAGAGGCGGTGTAATTACATTTTATCGCATCAGTTTTGTGGGATGCATCTGTGTGTTGTGAATAATTATTAAAGCGAGATTCACGCCTGAACCCAAATTAGAGGCGATTTAATCTCATTAATTGCATTCACAAGTAGCATTTAAAATAAATTGCATGCTGCTTTCCACTTTATCGTATTCGAAAAGACAATGACTAAATGAATACAGATTAAAGTCAAGCTTGAAAAACATACAAGTCCTTATGACAATGCAAGAAATACATAGAATATTGTTAATGTTGATGGTATTATTTCCGGTTGTTATTTGTCAAACTTTAAAATAAATATTCTTTGAAAATAATTAATAAAAGAGCTCTTAATATTTAATGCATAAGAGGGGAGTTTAGGGAAATATGAGAATAAGCTTTGGTCTACAAAGTAAGCAACTGTTCTGGTCCTTTTCTCACTTCTTGTTAAACTAGTAAAACCATAAGGCCTCATCTGTGTTTAACACATATAAGCTAAAACTTACAAGTTATTATGTATTTTAATTCATCTATAAATGTGTTATCTATATTCTTACTACGTTTATCAATATAAACACAAAAGGCTTAAACAAATATATATTTCACAAGCCCATAAGCTTGTAATTTATTTCATATTTCTGTATGAATTTTACGTCAACTGAAGTAATTAATGTTAAAAGGAATACCTTCATTGTCTGGAACTGTCCAATTTAACAATTAGCCAATTACATTATATTGTTATATGTTACTCTGACATGTTACGTGATCAAATTTTCGCGGTTTATCCACAGATTGTGGATAGAAGAGATGCATTCACGTTTAGCAGAAATTGCGAATATGTCAAATATGTAGTTGGAGACATCAAAACATCATCTTTGGAGGGATCGTGACATGTTGGTCATTTAGAGATAATTCTAATTTACTTTTTCAGTAAATATATGAAAGATTCGAAATATAACTTCAGGAACGATTATTGTGTTGGCCTTTCGCCCTCTTCAGTATGAAACGTCCAGAATGGAAGGAATATTTTTTCTCCACATTCTTTAAGGCCCCAGTACATTCAGTTATTAGAAATACAAGTTTTGTGGGCACGGTGTCATAACAAAGGAACAATAATTCAAAGTCAAAAATCTCTACACATCTGCCTTACAGGATAGGTCTCCTTGTGAAGCTTTGATTATCTTCAGGTATTAGTGTAGGTGGTAAAGAATGTTTCCTTTCCTTTCTTCCTTACTTACTGCCTGTCAATCTCTTTATATATAAGGATTTCTAGAGGCAATTTTCTTAGCATAGGTTTTTATACTTTTTGTGTTTGTTATTTCTCTCTCTCTCTCCCTCTCTCTCTCTCTCTCTTCCTCTTCTTTCCCTTTCTCTCAATTCGTCTGCGTGCAAAAGCCTCTGGGGATTCTGTTTTCAATTTGCGGGTGATAGGAGGCGAGTGGTTGCAAGACTTGTGCTGCTTTCCGGATAGCGACCCCTCGTTACCCGCCGGGAATAATAATGGGAATAGCGCTTCTTTTAGTGCATCAGATGCCCTAGAAAGTTAGTTGTTGATCGAAAAGATAATTAAGCTATTGCCTTAGCTTATTACAATCAAAGTTGCATATATGTGCAGGTTGGGGTGTCAAAACAAACAGGGACTTGAATTTGAAAAATTTTTACGATAAACTAAGTACAATGAGCAGAATAATTATTGAGCATCTGGTAGAAGCCTAGACAAAACACAAGAAATTGTGTCAGAAAAAGCATTTATGTTATGTACAGTCAGGTGAAGTCTTTGCCGAGCGATTGTCATCTGTTTGTAGAACTGACACTATAATTGATAACGCAGGACAGGGCTACTAACAACGGGGATTATAAAAGATCTTCCCAAGACGTATCATATGCCTCAGATGTAGAGAGCAGTAAGTAGGGATTTAGCGGGAGAGCAGTGCAATGCCATATGAACAGTTCTTATTGGAGTTCGGAATAAATAATCTGAAATATATGCGTTGAAATTTAATTTTCTCATTCTTATATTTTCCGCATTGCACGAAGACCGAGTGATTATTAGAATACTTAAGAGAACTACCCAATTATCCACCCGAGTCCGAAACAGTCTCTAAATTACAATAACAGACGAAGTTTGTCTTGTACGCTGCATGAAACCATTCGTGGGAGTGAAGGTATAGCTCCATCCATTCTTAACCTCGACACCACACGGGAATGAGTGGTCGATTTAATGCAGCGGCCACTTGCAACACTCTCCACTCCCTGGAAAATAGCCCCATCACCCATTTAATGGGGGGTTGTTTGGATTCCATAGTCGGTCTGGACATTTCAGAGAAGAAACAATGTACTTGACATTGTCAAGTTTCGAACCCCGAATTCTCCAGCCCGTAACTTAGTCTCTATAGTGGTAACGGTTTACTTTGTGTCTGCGCAACCTCTTATCCGCAGAGCGATTCTGTTTCTTCTCACCGCGACTGGGTATTTGACATCTTCACTGCTACGCGATGAACATTACATAATGCACGTAAATACGTGTAAACGGCACCTGTAGTGCAGCTGTGTTTACTTAGATAGTTTTTCTTAACAATTGCAATTCAGAGTATAGAATCATTATAGACTACTTTAAGATATTTACAGCTATCTTATATATATATATATATATATATATATATATGTGTCTTGAGTCATCTCCTTCTTTCTCCGTCCGGGGTTGCTTCATGAACTGCATATTAGTTTACGCTGCACTCTTATAGAACAGAAAAAGTTGGGTGTTCAGATTTTTTTCGGTATATGTTCCGACCAAAATAATACCCTTGGTTTTAGACGAAAGGGTGAGAAAAAATTTTAATTAAAAGCGATTGACTGCTTTCTTTCTTGTTGTTGTTTTTTACGAAAACTTATTTAGGGTGGAGCTCAATGGCGTTAAACAAAAATTATTGGAGGAAGAGAAGAATGAGGGGGAAACATCTGTATTCTAAGACGCTTAGAGTAAGACAGCCTAAAATTACGTAACTTGATTGAGGGTAAATGTGAAAATACATGGCAAGTAATCCGGATTGAAGGAGGAATTATGTAAAAAATAGGGTAGTTATGAAAAATGTCTAAGTCATGAAGATTTTAATGTCAACCAATTTTGTCATAAAAAAGTGGAACTTATATTATTATAGAGGCGCATTCTAAGAATGGTTTTAATAAAAATTTGTAAACAGGACTAAAAAATTATGTTTCTAAAATGAAGAAGATCTACATTTCAACTTACAAATCTTTAAAAGGGAAAAATATTTTATACAGAGCACACATTTGCCTCTAAAATAGACACATTTCTTCAAAAGTTTAGATTCCGTGCGTTTGGAAAAGTTCTCTCTCCCGATTTCTTTAAACCGTAGTCACCACAGAAATGATGGCCATCTGCATCAGTTAACAATGTGACTGATGATTCAGTACACATAATATTTATTCAGTCTTTTCCCCTGCTCTCTCCATTTCAATTTAACTTTGATAAGCGTGTGTCATCCAATGCCTGTCTTCGATTAATGAGGAATGCCTGCAGTGACAGAACAAGTCCCCTTCGCTCCTAAACTCTATCCATTTCTGCTCTTCTTCCTTTCAAGCACTAACCGTCCTGCTTTCCCTTTTCTTTCTAGTATTATGGAGTATCTTCTTCCTCTTTCCTGTAGCCGATTCGTTGGGGCTATAGTGAGAATTTAATCACTCCTAATTACTTGCTCTCGACAGCCACTTTTATAATGATGATAAATAGAAACTCTGGAATAACGCCCTAGTTGTTGCTCTACCCTGTCCAGCAAGTGAGGAATGCTTCTCGTGATGACATCAGAATTCCGTCCTACGTACTAAATTGAAAACGCTTCACTGTTTCGTCACAGAATTATATTATCATTGCACGGGCTCGAAATATTTATTTATTTATTTTTCTTTAAGAGGTGAAACTGACTTAATACATTATTCATGTACTAAGTAGTAGAGGTTTTCTCCAAGGCAAAAGCGGGTAGGTGTGTAGGTCCACTCATCCCATCTAGCGTTCAGGTTAACAATGCCTGGAGCTCTACCTCCACTATTTCTATATGATTTAATGTTGTATAAAGAGGCAGTTTACCTTATTTTTTTTTATCAGAAAGTAGTGATAAGTTACTTTCCCTTCCCATGCAAATTCAAGCTTATTTTTTTCTTTGCTGTAATACGAGAATTTTCCTTTATGTATCACAAATTATAAAATCGAATTTCTCAGAAGAGTAATCAAGGAAGTTGTAGTCATCTGATTTTTAACACCTGGCGGTCTTATAATCTGTAACTGTCTACAAGACTACAGGATGTCCATACCAAAAATGTAACCGAGTATGCTGCAGTGAGTAAAGCATTTACTCTCTCTCTCTCTCTCTCTCTCTCTCTCAGATAATCTGTCCTTTTGTCTCATTGCTGTACATTTCGGGAAATAAATCTCTTATCCTCTTGTGGTCAGCAAACAAATTTTTCCTCAGTTGCTCCAAGTTATGTCGACTTCGCCTTCCTTGAATTGTCACTGACACCCTTTGCTTCACTTGAAGGCCGTATCTTTTTCCACTTGTCACACTTGTCGTGCGACACTGAACTTCCTACCCTGAAGGTGGTGACAGTAGGTTACCCCGAGATGTTAGTCCAGTTTTGTCATATGGAACGGCGTCACATCCCTGGAAGGCAGTACAATTCTCGTAATCTTTTTTTTTTCGTCTCCTACTCTAATTACGTGACTTTATAGCCTATTAAAATCAGATTTGGAACAGCTTAATTAGTGTTAATTACGGTAATAATAATAATACTAAAGTGTGCACAAATTGCGGGCGACAGTTCACCGTGGCGAATAAATTTTATTCTCGAGCGCCTAATATTTGCGGTTTCTGAGCTTGGAAATTCTTTCATGTCATCCTTCGGGCGCCTAGAAATTTAGGTGGCTCCTAGATTATTGGAAAATTTTTGCAACGTTTTTAATGATTTACTGCCTACTAAGTTGCCCTGCAATATTTCAATTTTAATCAACAATGCAACACGAATATTATTTCATTTGCAGTTACAAACAGCTCTTTTCTTCAGCAGAAACAGTGTGTTTGTGCCAGAAAGTGTTTCCTGATTTCTTGAAAACCGTGACCTACATAATAATGTAAGACGCATTTTACCTCTGTGTATGGAACAGAATTTCTTGGACCTAATATGTAAGAGTCTGAAAACTTTTCACGGTAGTCTGCCTGATGTAAAAGATGAAATTACGCCACTATAATCATTGTCGGAACAGGCATAAAAATTTGAAGTGAATATAATTCTGGACAATTGGCTGTGTTTTGTTCGTAGTAATAAATGTTTTGTTGCACTTGAAAGTATATCTGGCAACAACGGATCTTGAATTACGAAATCATATTTTATTTTACTTTTGCCCTCCACATTCTTCCATCAATATATCATCCAAAATATGCGCTGTCTAATTCAGAGTTTATGATATGTTTCAGCACAGGGGTGCTATCCTCACGAAGTCATTATAACAAAAGTGCAAAAACCAACAAGCCCATCTAGGTTTTGTTCCTTCTTATAACAATGACTAAATTCTTAAAATCACAATATGCGTAAAAGTGATCAACACAGTACTGTAATTTATGATTATCAATTTAAAGTATTTTGGCATTTTAAGATTTTAGTCATTCCTATGAAGAGGAACGAAACCTGCATCGGCATGTTGGCTCATGTACCTTTGTCATAATGAATCTCCGAAGATGGAACCTCAATGCCGAAACATATAGGGTTTGTTATTCCCTATTACCAAAGGTGAGATCAAAATACTTAATAACCTTTAAAGATATTACAATAAATCCCTTCGTAAAATAACTTTAAATTGGAGAGATTTTGTAGCTGAATCTTAAATAAATTCAGTAATATAATTAGTGAGAGAAAAGCTGTAGTTTGCAGTTACTACCACATCAGATCAATAAATTCGAATTCATTATCAGTCAAACGTCTGCTTCCGTTCTTACTAACCTGAAACATTGAGACACAAACAAAACATATTTGACATTCAGAGGACCGTGCATCGTGATTTATTCTTATAAAAAAAGCCAACGAGATGCACTATTTCTCAAGTTTGTTTGATAAAGTACTCTACATATTTCGGACAATTCCACTGCCCATCATCAGGATTATCTCAACACTGCATACATGCAATAGGTTTTTGTCATGCTAGGTCTCTTGGCTGTCTGCTAGCGTGATCAGGACCACGCTAGCAGACAGCCAACAGAACTAGCATGACAAATACCTATTGTCGTGCATACAGTGTTGAGATACTACTGATGATGGACAGTGGAATTTTCCGAAACATGTAGAGTACTTTATCAAATAAATTTGAGAAATAGTGCATCTCGTTGGCTTTTATTATAAGAATGAGAAACAAAACATACTTGATATAAACATACACAGCACAACGCTGTCAGTAAACAGAGCTTGGACACTGTTCTCTGCCTGACTTCAGTAGATGCGCAATATTTCAATGACAATTAAGTCTCTAGGCAGTGAGGCCGATTAGAACATTCGAAACAATGAGTGACACGGTTAATTTGAGTTCTGTTTGGGGACTCGACTGTGAACAGATGAGGTCTATTCTCGCTCTCTCTTGTTCTACCTTACCTCATTACGTCTCCCTCTTCCTCGTGGGATCTTGATGGTATGTTTAATTAGCCACTGTAGACAGACCGAAACGCAGATAGCAGGCAAAGGACGATGAAGGGAGGGATGATAGAATAGGGGTTGAAAACAGTTTACTACCCCTACAGATCTAGTTGATATGGACCCTAATACCCACAAGTGTGAAATTGAATGTGTGTAGAGAGGATTGCATACATGTTACGCCCATCTCAGCAACCATAATTGCTAAAACTATTTAGCATTGCAATTAAATCGTGTAACCGTGTGTATCTTAATTTTGAACCTAGAAAATCAGTTGCAGTGAGCTCAACTTAAATTGCAATCATTTACAATAATTTCTGGATCTCATAGAAAGTAACTTTGAGAGATGATGATAAAGATAAAGTAGATGACCGTCAATAACAAATAATATATTTGTTTTGTACGTAAGAATAAGACAACTTGTTTCAACCGGAACCGGCCATCGTCATGTAACACAGAATACCGAAATTTCTTGGAAAGATTAATGGGACTTCAAGTATTTCCAATCAAAGTAACATCTCATTTAACAATAAAGGTATACGTTAGTTGTTAAATGACATGTCATGTCGATTGAAAACACTTAAAGTTACATTAATCATTAAAAAATTCTATTATTCTGTATTACTGGAAGATGGTCTGTTCCGGCCGAAAAAAAGTTGTGAACAAACTATACATATGTTTGTATAAATAATAAAAATCTAATTGTTATTGAAGATTTTATACTTTATCGTTGTTATTATCACAAAATAATTAATAGAATTAAGATTACTTTTAAGAGAGTTGTTGAATTCATGTTGTTCTAACGCTTGATTATGATTTCTATATTCGCCTTTTATGGATAGACTAATATAGATAATATAGAGCCATTAAAGAAGGGATTATAAAAATGGGATGATTTAACTCACTTCAAGAATTTCCTTCATAGAAAACTCACAAACACAAAACTGGACGTGATGCGCTTAAATATTGTGGCGTAAAATATTAGATATTAAATCTTATTTTACGTAGACTCTTTCTCTAAACCAAGAAATGGACGTTTACAAACGAAACACTATTTCTAATACTTGTATTTTATGAGTGTGAAATTATGTCTTTTTCGCTGAGGGAGAGAAGGAATTATGTCTCCAAAAGAAAGGTCTGAGGTGAAAATCTGGACTTAAAATAGTCAATCGAGGTAATAATATGAAATACTACACAAGGGTAAATTAGTAAAATATGTGCCTGCAGGCAACTCTTATGAGACCAATATATACTGACGATATTAGAATGTGATACGAAAAATTACGGTCTATATACAAATAGAAAATTCGGTTCTGAAATTTGAAAGGAACTAATATGTTTTGAGGCTTTGACGTAAATAAGTGGGTAAAACTGAAAAGATATAAAATAAACAAAGTGTCAGTATGGGGCCTGACTTGGTCGAAAACGGGATATGATCCATCGGCGGGGTCTTGTGGGAACTAGATTAAAATTTAATAGTGCCATAAAAGGCGAAGATAAATATTTTGAACGGCTGACAGAGTAAATATTGACGAAAAAACCTTACCCCACGAGATTCGTTCATGTGTATGTTTACGTAGGTTGTGTAACATCAGAGTTCAGAAACAGCTGTTTCAAAGCCAAGTTGTGTCACTGGTCTTGGAACTCTTAGATAAGCAGGAGTTCTGTAACAGGGTTGGCCCTACTTTGTATGCTTACAACATATTAATTGGTAAGGACAAAGGGTCTGTTCATGGAATGCGAGTAGCTATCGCCAAATACTGGAATGCTGGGTGGTCCACAGCCAGTTACATGTTTACGATATTACGAGACGTCGCATTATCGATAGTTTGAGTCGGATGGACAGACGTTTATTGTAATATTGATAAGCATCGCTCCGCATGTCATGGCAGGTGGCTTTCTTTTTTTTTTTAACTCTCTTCCTTTTAAACCGGTAGGTACAGTTCCATTTAGACAAGGCACCACGATGAAGTACAGTCATATCTCATTAATAGATTTCTCACATCCCGAATAACATTAGTGTATTTCGACAATACTTACTTTTGATAGAAACCCCAAAGATCTTAATTTCTAAAAGACAGTTGAGTAAAGAGAGACCAACTTGATGTCACTTGCTTTATTATTTCTTTATATAATGCTCAACATGTTTCGGATGTTAATACATCCATCCTCAGGAGCTTCCGACTTATATGTCGAGTTATTTCGTGGGTTACATTGATCTGGTTCGATGTGTGTTGGAGTTACTTTGTGGTATGGCTGTGGTGGTATGGTATCCGTATGCAGGTTGAGGCACTAGTGCCTCAGCCTACATACGGATACTCAACATATAAGCTGCAAGCTCCTGAGGATGGATGTATTAACATCCGAAACATGTTGAGCATTATATAAAGAAATAATTAAGCAAGTGACATCAAGTTGGTCTCTCTTTACTCAACTATCAAGATGATGCACGGTCCAATAAACATAAGATTCTAAACGACAATTTAAATTGCTGTATTTTTGTGGCCTACACAATGCAGTTGGAATTTATATTTTTATAACGTCGTAGAAGTCAAGTCTTCATCTTATTTTGTCGGGAAGTTTATTAATAAACCATGTTAATCGAAAGCTGATCTAGCTTTGTTCTTTTTAAAACATTTTGTAATTTGTATGAGAGAAAGAAACACATATTACATTTCCATAAGAAAAAAAAGATATCAGAAAAATATTTGGAGTTAGAAAGTGTGAATTAATTGAAGTATTTATTCCAATATGAGGAATTTAATTATTTCATACAGCGCCCATTATTGATTAGTTGTGAGGTGTTGGTTGTGGTTTTGTTTTTGGTGGTGCTGTGTGTGTGTGTGTGTGTGTGTGTGTGTGTGTGTATTTTGTAGGGGGGGACTTTTGGGACATAACCCACTTGGAAGACAGAGAATTATGTTGGTGGATAGCATTAAGATACTTCTTAAGGCGACAGTTTTTGAGGACGGAAGGTACTTGTAATTTGAAAAAGATAAAGCCTAAATAGCTGGTTTTGTTATTAGCCGCGTCAAACCTTAAGATTTTACGAACACATTATTAGTTACCTAACAAGATAATTGGTCAGACATTAGTATTTTTGTAATTTTCTATAAATTAACAAATTTAAGCATTTTTGAAAAGTGCACTACTGTGCCGCAACGCAGCTTTGACGTGATGAGGCCTTTCATAATTTCGCTTTCATTTGTGATACTCTTCCTTGAATGTTATGGTTTACACATATAATATTCCTACTTTGACAACAGCACGTAGAGTTGGAAAAGTGTCAGTTTTGTTCAGACGTAACTTTAGAGGGCATAAGGTATTCTTTATTTATCTTATTTATATATTGGACCGTGCATCATTGTGATAGTTGAATAATAAGAGACCAACTTGATATCACAATTTATTAAGTTTTATTTCACTTCTTCTATGCTCAACATGTTTCGGACATTAATACATCCATCATCAGGAGCCTGCGACTTTTTTGTTGTATCACCACATTGGTTGCGTGTTCTTTTTTCGATATGTGTTGGAATTTCTGTGTGGCTGGGTTGGGGTGGTATCCGTGTGGAATATGGAAACCACCCCAACCCAGCCACACCGAAACTCCAACACACATCGAAACAAGACCACACAACCAATGTGGTGATACAACAAAAAAGTCGCAGGCTCCTGATGATGGATGTATTAATGTCCGAAACATATTGAACATAGAACAAGTGAAATAAAACTTAATAAATTGTGACATCAAGTTGGTCTCTTATTCTTCAACTATCAGGTGTTCTTGGTTGTTTGTAACACTCCCTCGACTTGTGAAACTAATAACCATATATTATATCTGCCGCAAAGTTTCTGGCTGTGGTGTATTACAGTATTACAATGTTACAGTATTACAGTATTACAGTATTACAGTATTACAGTATTACTCGGTTGCAGCACGCTGACCATTGTCTAATATTCTAAAAGGAACAAAGTGTTTGGAAATATGAAAGTACTTCCGGACCCAGGTGAAAATTTAGGGACGGAGGTCACTTTGTGATTGTTAGAAGCCCTCTCTTTCGGACACACACGAGCGCGATTCTCTTCAATTTGTGACCTAAAGTCAGAAACAAACCAATTTTCATAACTTTTTCTTGTGTTTAGAATCCTAGACTAAAGACTGAGTGCTGAATATAAACTGTGTTTTGCTGTATTTATCCCAATGTAGTAATTCCCAGTACACTATTTATAAAAAAAATGTGAATAACTAATAATTTTAAACAATAAACATATAGTAAATGCATACTGAGTTGGTAACTGCACTCTTCTGAGTTATTCTCAGTTTCTCCGCAGAGGAATTCTGAAATCACGCTTGCGTACTGAGTTATTTTTTTTAAGTGAACAAATTCTTAGGTTGTTTGACAGAATTCGGAGAAATTACTTTTCCCTTAAACGATGGTAACCCCTTAAGAGTCGAAAGTGCGTAACACTCCAGAATCTTCAGCTGCTGAAGTTTTAAACATATTTAGATGGTACCTCAGGTAGACACTTTTATTTCCAATACAGTGAAGGTGGAGCTTGAAACCTCACGTGGTCCAGTTTGAAGCGTCTCCACAGCTTGACATGACATCCAGGTAGCCTAGTCCTTTAATTAGAATCCGTCTTAGTTCCTTCTTACGCTTTATCCCTGGCCATCTTCTTTTTTGTCCGATCCTTCTTCGTCTTAGAGTCTTCGTGATTGAGGCAATGCATGATCCGACCCTCTTACCACCGCCATCATCTATTATAATATTTTATAATAATTGGACGCAGTTACACAAAACGAAGTATTAGAATGTATTTTTGTTTTCTTGTGAACAAAACTCAAGCACAAGCAACTAATGAGGAGACAAAGCCACCTGGAACACAAACAGGAATGGCGTCATTCTTATAAAAATCCTTTCCACTAACACTGAGTTAATGTCAGCGTGTCAAAGCGATATTATCTAAGATTTCTGTTTTCAGTCTCCATCAGAATTTTTACTCATACATTTGGCACATGAATATCACGCATGCACGAAATAATTTAAAAGTAATATAACTTAAAGATTTCGGGACATCCAAATTCAATTAACTATTCTCGGGCTAGCAACCGTGTTAGGTGGTCGAAAGGGAAGTAATTCAACTTTTCGAGGAACATCTCTGTCCTCGAAGCGTTGGTTTTCTCGCCTTTCGATCACCTGAGGCGGCTGTTAGCCCAAGAATATTGTAGTGAATTTAAAATTTAAGTAGGCCTTGTTTCGGAAAAAGGAAATAACAAAAATTTGCCACGTGAGATGTGCGTTGGACAGACTTGTACTAGGAGAGGTTTGGCCCTGGGTAATTCTTGGATATATCCCTGTCGGTATCGTTCAAGCACAGCTCAATACGTTTCATTCACAAAAAATCCATGTCATATAATTTTTAAAACTGAGAAAATCTAAATACAAAACACTTTTGTCTGTGAAAGGGTTGTTGGCTGTGTTGTATTAACATGCCAGTGATTCACTCCATAAATCCTAGGCTTTTTCGAAAGTTCTGTTGTAACAATAATAATGTAGTCTTTTGACAGGTTATAATGTTTAGGAAAAAAACATAGCCTTCTCATATGCTTGCAGTAAGCCTTCGGAAACAAACCTCAAACGACATAATATTTTCAGTGTGAGTAAGAAAACTTACATGAGACAGAATAATTTTGAGGGATTAGGCCATTTGGGTTCTCTATTATAACCGTGACTGCAGTTAGCTTACTTATGAAATACAAACAAGTGAGCATATTGCAGATTAATTTTTTCCACCCTACATACGATAGATGTTTCATTTGAGTAATGAGTAAAGCCAGAGGCTGCCAGGACCTAATAGGACAACTTAAGGCAAAAACCACAAACAAATTGCACTGCAATGGATACCAGGATACTGTCAAATTGCAGGGAATGAACAAGCTGAAGTACTGGCTAAGAATGGCGCCAAAATTACACAAACACATATTAGAGAAACATTCTACCGCTCTATTAAACTACATTTAAAACAGGTGTTCCCAAGTGTATACAGACACGAACTAGAGACAAGACTATCCCATAAACTGTGGAAACAAGAAATAACCAAAATACCAGACTGGCCTAGAAGAAAGGCATTTGCAGAATTTCAACTGTGCGTTGGGCATGATTGCTTGGGCACACATCTTCACCGC
>Ga0123357_10003558_pt1 | contig 17927 bp, 6 predicted proteins | sample TergutEmb28metaG_FD_89873 | JGI IMG/M metagenome (GOLD analysis project Ga0123357, IMG submission 89873) | Embiratermes neotenicus P4 segment gut microbial communities from Petit-Saut dam, French Guiana - Emb289 P4 | ecosystem: Host-associated > Arthropoda: Insects > Digestive system > Gut ... | reverse complement strand
TGTATGTATGTATGTATGTGTGTGTATGTATGTGTGTATGTATGTATGTATGTATGTATGTATGGCAAATTCCTTTATGTTGTGTATTACACTAAAACCCGCTTTCAAAGAACTATTTTCAAAGAGTCAAACCTACCGCGGAGAGAAGCACACTTGAATAATATCGTGAGCTTGTAGTGCAATATTATGCAGCAGTGAGGACACAAAATGTGTCAGATATCCGATTAATATTGGTTAAGGTTTAATATTTCATATATATATATATATACATATATAATATACATTTTTACACTTAATAAATATTAAATTTATTTGATATACATTAAATATGTATCTGTACAGTAAATTTATATCTATTGATATTTTACATATATATATATATTAAATATTGAACCTATACAAATATGAATTGGATATTTGACATCTTTGACATCGCACTGCTGTACAATCTTCCACTGTGTCCTCATGATTATATTCAAGTGCGCTTCTGTGCGTGATTTTTATGACTCCTTCCCAGTGATTTTTTGGGGGCTGAAATATGTTGGATTTTGGTATAATATAGACCATTAGGGATTTTCCCTAGATAGAGTCTATATTTTTGCATGTTCTATTAAGCCTTCAGTCTCCATATTTCCGTTTAATAGCGACTTTCTCCTGCGTGACCACCGACTGAAGTGACTAAATGAACAGAGATGCCTACTCTAAGGTTAAATTTATGCAGGATACCAAGCAAGTATCACGATGCAAATTGAATACACTGGACAGTGGGTAGGTCTATGTGTTTCCGGAAGGCACGCCGCGAAACGTAACATAGGATAAAATGTCCGAGGAATTTAATAATCCTTGCAATGCTTGTGCCATTGATTTGTATACGAGGTACCGCAAGTAAATCCTAGCAAGAGGAATGTAATGCGTATTAATTCCTGGAAATGTGAAGCTGCTGAGCTACTGTAAGATGGGTATATACCCTCGGGTCAAAGAAACCGGGACGTGAACCCGGTCATTCTCCTACTTACACTAAAGTACGTCTATAAATTGTCCCGAGATATACTATGCATACAGTTTTTAGACCATAGTAAACACATTAAACTTCCGAAGACTTAACCAAGCCCGATATGTTTCGGATGATTGTTGTAAACTTCAGCGGTGAAACGTCAGATGTAATTTTCTGAAATTTAAAAATTATTTTATTATTTAATACTTTTTACTTTTATGATCTAAAATAGTATACGTACCTGTTTGTAATAAGCGGTTTGTTTTCTTGTATGGTAAATTTTTAAACATGAGTTGTTTACTCACTGATATACGCTAACAAAGTAAATTATTTATTGTCCTTAAGAGCGAAACAACTTCCGCAGTGAATTATTTGTCTCATATTGCTAAGAAGATAAATTAATGGAAACTGAGATAAACTTAGTAGCTTTAATTTCTTGAAGACTGAAATTTATCTACAAGTTCTTACTAAAAATTCTGCTTAAATCTCAAGACAAAAACCGTTACTTCTGATTAGGATGATCAGCCATGCAATATTGTGCAGTGGTAACATTTTGTGTTATAATCGTAAAGTCGCGAATTTTTGGAAGTGCATGAGTTTGGTGTGTATAGTCATAATTTAATACTGAATCACTAATGACTGTGTACCCTCAGCTTTTCAAAATAAGTTTAATTGGGCATGGCTCTTTCAGAATACCGAAAAAATAGTCCTGTGATTTTGCTCAGACACTCCCTTATAATACCATATAGGCCACATACTGCTGCCTCAGCTTGTACTCATTCACGAAACTATGGACCAAAATTGAATTATTATTCCTGTTGAAACTTAATATTTAATTATTTCGTACATCACTCGCTGTAAAACATAGAATACGATGGATCTTTGTGACACCATTTATGTGTTCACTTAAACGTATAAAATACATTGGAAAATCTAATGTAACTGACATTCTAGTTCTAATCCCAAGCAAGCAACTTCTTTGTGCATGTGAAGAAGAAAACGTCATGAACTTCGAGTTTCGTAAAATCGGAACGGCCGGTTAGCTGTGTCTTTGCCTCCAGCAGCAAACTGTTTCTTCGCCTACAGCAGCAAACTGTGTCTTCGCCTCCAGCAGCAAACTGTGCCTTCGCCTTCAGCAGTAAACTGTGTCTTCGCCTCCAGCAGCAAACTGTGTCTTCGCCTCCAGCAGCAAACTGTGTCTTCGCCTCCAGCAGCAAACTGTGTCTTCGCCTTCAGCAGCAAACTGTGTCTTCGCCTCCAGCAGCAAACTGTGTCTTCGCCTTCAGCAGCAAACTGTGCCTTAACCTTCAGCAGCAAACTGTGTCGTCGCCTCCAGCAGCAAACAGCCTCCACATATGTAAGTTCCACATATGCTGCCTTATATGTGAAGGCTCATTTATTTTTTCCTCTAAACCATGTACTAAATTTAGAGACAAATGTGTTTCTAACTTTTCTATCCCAAAACTTTTAGTGACTTTTTATCGCCCCTTGCCGAGAGCTTTTCCTTCTTTAATTAGTTTTAACCAGTGAGGAGTAAGTATTCTCATTTAAGATAAACTGGTCAGTCAACAGCGAGAGAAAGTTTTTTTCATTTCTGAACCAACAAGAGAAGTTGTAAGCATGTTTGTCTGAAGTGTCACTTCTAGAATAAGAAACAGTGATTTGACGGAAGACTTGAGTTAGCGTAGATTTCAAGCCGTCGGTCGCTACACTTCTCAGAATGAAGGCACTTACTTGTGGCACTACCGAAGGCACTTATGTTAGCCGCTTTGTCGAGAGCAGAGATAAACACAAAGCTCAAGCATATCGAAAACTGTAAACGCTCAAACTCTTCGCAAGTTGCTTGAAAAGAACATGCAGGTATTGTGACAATGTAAAGAACGTTAATGTATAAGTGTTACGTCGTGAAATTTGGCTATCTTATTTCCCATAATACTTTTTACGGATTCATAAAATATAATTTCAACTACTGCTGGCCGAAGCCAATACCTATTAAAACTTTTCTGAAGAAATCCTTGTCCCGATTACTTGAGCTAAGCCTTGCACTTCAACTCCCCATCCACTCTTTCCACTATAATTAATTAGCTTGGCACGAATCCCTGTGATTAAAAACTTTGTATTAGCTATCGCATCCGAAGCAATGTGCTTGGGACGTAAGTATAAATATGATTTGATATATCCCTGCGATCAACGACTTGCAAAGTGAGTTGAAGTGTTAAGTTTTGCGTCGATAAACAGCGAAGAGTGAACGTGGATTTACTGAGGATGATGACGGTACGTACCGGCTGCTTAAATATAAAAAGTAGGATTTTTTCCAAACTTGTACATTTTCTGGCTTCATGGGGACTTGTAAAGATAAATAAAAAGTTATTTCCAAAGTGTGGGATTATCAATTCGTCTTTGTAAAGAAAGAAGAATTTAGCTGCGTTTCCACAGCTGTATTGCTGTTGATTCAGTTCTTCTGGGATGTGATGTGCCAGTGGGTGAATAGCAGTTTACTCAATGTTTCGAAGGATCAAACTACCTTCATCTTCACAGTCAAGCAGTCCAAGAAGACGGATGATCCAGAAGCCAGTGCTAAGACTTGAAATGTCGGGTATTGCTCAACCATTCGCACAGCTCCTCATCCAAGAAAAGCAGTATGTGTGCAGTGAAGCAGAAAGCAAATTTTCAAACTATTATTCAGATGAAAATTACACTTTAAAGGTGAATCGTAATTGATACATGTTCAACATAAACCATACAAATAATTGATTATAAAGCTGTTCTGTCCGATACAGGGTGCATCGAGTGAGGTAACGGAGCAGCTGGGAAGACAGCAGGAACACGCCAGCTGCTAGGCTGCCCATTTCACTACATACTGTCTATAAACTATTCACTGTAGCTTAATGCCTACCTTATTGTTACTGAGAATTAATGCTGTGGAAGAAAAGTACGGTTGGTTGCTATCAATTTGGTGCTGATCGCTTTAGTTTCAACCAGTTACTCCCACAGCTATCTTGCCTCCACCATTGAATTAACTGATGATTAGTCGATTACTGTTGAACGTTTAACCTCATGCATGTCAGCGACGTGGGATTAAACTTCAAGCTTAATATCACCATGTAGCGTTCCGAAAATTAAGCTCATAACAATACTTACAGCGATATTACTGTACTGAACATTGTACGTGCATGTCCATATTCAGTAAGTATAATCATACATTGTATTTTTCTTTGTAAGAGTACAGAGTGTGTAATAATTCACGTCCCGAAATGTTCTACAAGGTTTAAAATCACCCGTAGGTGATGGATTGATGGTGGTGAGGTGTTATTCGAAATATCAAGTCAAATAGTGTGGGGTAACATGCGAAATTAATAAAATTATTGACTGCGATGTGTAGTTTGGTAGAAAGCAACAAGTGTGTACCAAAATAAAAAAGTTGACTTAAAAAAATTATCCACCTGAGAATCTGATGTCTCATATCAGAAAAATATTGCTTGTGAGAAATATTTAACGCTAAATTATAATCTAGAGGGTCAGGTTAGAGTTCACTCAAGATTCGCCCGTCACGTTTCGATCTTATTAGGCAACACGGGATATTATGAAGTATGATTTGAGGACTTAACAGCGTCGTCGGTGAAGGTAATAGTCTTCTGGGATGTGACGTCATGTGTAATGGCAATTTTACTGGCCTTTCTTCCAACAAATTATTATTCTTGGAATATGGTATAGATGGCGGAAAGAATGTCCTTTAAAAGGTCGGTAAAAATTATCAGTAAATATTGTGTCCTATTGCTGAAGACTAAGCGGACTGTTATCAAATTTGATAGCATCTTTCTTTCCAAAGTTTTTAATAACTTGTTGGAAGTATTCTCTTCCCATTTCTTGCATTGCACTTCTATCGTGACAAAAGAGTGGTACTCTCCAGTGGTTACTATTCGTGTTTACATTAAGGAGACAATGGGTTTAGAGATCCCGGGTTTAAATCTCTGTCAGTAAACCAGTGTTCTTGGATGGATTTCTGAGTCTGTCCAAGTACATAGAGGAAAAATAGACCAAATAGACCCAAAAATCTAGCCTTCTAAACCCTTTATATGTCATTATATATTAAGAAATTTTTGCTTCTACGCTGAATGCACAAGTAGTTTCTTTAATAGGCGTTTTTTACAAATTAAAACAGACGTGTTGTGGAAATGACTTTCTTCCTCCATTGACCCAGTATCAGCGACTAAACCATTTGTCTGTTTCTTTTGATGTTCTTTATATTTTTTATACAAATTTGCGGATCAGGCTTGGCTTTTACGAAAACTGGCGCATTAGAAGCCATAATTTACTTAAGGGTCTAAATTAAATTTTACATTTATTTTCTACACCGTTCTTCCAATTTCGATGATTTCACGGTAGCGTACTGCACGAATTTGAGTTGATTGACAATTGGCTTCGTGCAAGTTATGTTGCACTTAGGGGCGTAAATAAACTTCTAGTCGTATTATAATAATTTATTTTCTGGTTCTGGCACATTTCAGTATAATACACAGCAGTACAAGTAATGATATTGGACATTTGATTGTTTCGTGAAAATCGGGACAGAGAATTCTGCCCCGATTTTCTGTGGGCATAAATAAAATTATACGAGGCTGTGTACCGTCCAAATTTGTGACACGTTTAAATTAAATAATGACTTCCTAACGCCGTTTGCTGTTTCACGATGTACAATAATTTTAATTTGTTGTTTAATTGGAGTCATACAGCTATTATGTCTCTGAGGAAATGTAGCCCCTAATTAAAAAGACCGCTGTCCACCCAAGGTAGGTTGTGATTAAACACGGCCAGTTGTTTAAATTACTCTGCGAAGAAGTAAAGGAAATTTTATAATATATTCTGTTATCAGTGCTGAATTTTCCACCACAAATCCAACACGGACTACCCTGTGAGATATCTCAGGTCTCCGCGGTCAGAAGCAGGTTAATGCTAGTGATAGTGTTATTAAACGAACAAAACATAGATAAATACTCATATTTTCAAATAAAGAGTCAAAGAATGAAATTGACTATAGTTTTATATCTTGTTTTATGTGGGTGTTAACTTGTTTCCTCTTCTGAATGAAAGTTGCCGGAAGAGAATTTCGAACATCAAGAATTCTCAGTAAGTTGTTTTAACTTGTGAGAAAGTTTCAACAAAAAATGAGGAAGAAAAATGCACTCATAACTTTCTTTATAAAACTGAATGGTAGGTGGTTTTTCTGAAGTTCTACAAATAGGTAGAAGTATAGTATTAAATTAATTTTAGAGGAATAGCTTAGAGATCACTGAAATTTAATAAAGAAGACCAAGACAAGGTAGGGCGGCTGTCTGTTTTGAAGACTAGTATGAAGCTTCGGCTTTCATAACAGCAAGTATTTTTATTAGGTAAATATCTAGTCAATATTCTTGAGAGCACAACCTTTAACGTAATACCTTATGAGTCGGATCGACTTGACTAGTGGAGCGTTCGATCCTGGGGATGACTACGTCCTCTATATCCCTCTCTAAGGTGAAGAAAGTCATCGCTTTATTACACAGTGTAATCTGTATATACCACGCCATTTCACGTTGAAAATGTTTTCTTTTTGCCAGGTTGTGTTCAGTATGACTCTTTAGACACGAATTGATTCCTTCCGCATACAGCATTGATTTGTGAATCTTCTTAATTGAGCTAACCCTGTGTTTTCTGTGAGTTTAAATCCAACAATTTGTATATTATTGAGACAAATTTTTACTTCAAATTTTGTCGATCTCATTGTGTTAAGGATATAGTAGGTTTATAAATGCTACTACTTATTAGGAATAACTCCCGACATATCACAACGCTATTAACATTGCGCTTATATGAATAATTTGAATTTACAATTACGTTTGTGCTGGAACTTAAAGGGGAAGTTCCTACTCCAGAAAGAAATATTATTGAAGGGATTAATAAACAGACCTCTATCACAACTCAATATTTTTGGTTATTTAACATTTAATACATCATAGTTAGACCTGCGTGGCCATCATCAGGTGCTACGATTATAAAATGCTTCTTAATAATACTTAATAAATATTTACGTTACATTATCCTCGTATCAAATGTTCTCTTTCCCATCTCTTGCAGTTCAGTAGCAATTGCTGTAAAATCTACTGCTGATAACAAATTTTGAACCACCGGAATGTTATTATAATACAATCTAAAGATATCTTATTTTGACATAATTGTACAAATTTCCAGTTATGTTATCACATATAATTTCAAGCCTAAAATACAGCCGTCCTACATTTTTGATAGGAGCCATCCCATTTTATTGCAAAAATGCAACAATTTATTATGTCAATAACACAACATCCATTAATCAGCAACTTTTAAAGTTAAAATCTTGGCAACATATTTCAGCTACAGTGAGCCATCATCAGGCCAAAAACGGAACATAATTCTGGTACATTCAGTGATTGTGCACTCTATGAGATCTCATTGTTTACATTGTATATTGTAGGTCGACCTACAATATACAATGTAAAAGATACGGGATCCCATAGAGTGCACCATCACTGAATGTACCAGAACTATGTTCCGTTTTTGGCCTGATGATGGCTCACTGTAGCTGAAACATGTTGCCAAGATTTTAACTTTTAGAAGTTGCTGATTAATGTATGTTGTGTTACTGACGTAATAAATTGTTGCGTCCTACATTCGTTCACATCTCGCAAAACTGCACATATTACTGATTGTAGGAAAGTGAAGTGTAGGGAGATGGAGCGTTCTACACTGGCAAGATATTCATAAGATATTTGCTAAAAAAACCTACGAATTCTTTAAACCCAGAAATGAACACAAACATACACACAAAGACATGGTTATCTAAGCTCGGAGTATGCCGAAAGAAACGCCGCTAAGAGATCTGCTTTATATAAAGAGGATACTAAAAGAAAAAGAATCACAACTGCGTTATCAAGGACTCCCAGAATTTAATTTTCCCTTCATGACCTCAATAAATACGAACGTTAACAGATATTGAAAATCGCACATATTCAGGAGCATCGTGTTCGTTCGCATAAGCCAAAACGTACGAAGTAAGAAATACCTGAATGCGCGATGTCAATGAGCCTTAAAAATGGTGACAGTACTAAACTGTTTGTTGTCGTTATTAAAAGATTGTCGTACTAAATTCACTGTCGTTCCGTATTCACATATTGCAGTATTTGGAAGAAGAGAATAAATTGATAATATTAGTAGAGAAGTCACTTTACTGAAAAAAGCCATGAGACATTTTTCTATAAAAACATACGATTGGGGCTGCACAATGCAAGTTGAAGTTCGCTTCTAGATTTATACGGCCATTTCCGAAAGATATGAAGTAAAGTCGATGATGCTTCCATGTGCGTCTCTTGTGCTGAACTTTTTGTTCCGTTTTTCTCTTGAGAAAATAGGAAGTAACCGGGTTGTGTTGAAGATGCCAGGGTAAATGGAGCGTAATCCATTATATATATATATATATATATAGCACTACACCAGTGATTCTTTATTCAGTATGAAGTAAATTATTCCCTAAAAATGTATTTCTTTTAATTTTACATAAATCTTTCCTAAAAGATTCAGTCACGTCGGTTAGAAATGTCGGTGATTACTGTTGCAGTAATACAGATTACAACGTTAAGTGCCATATACTGTGGTCAGATAGCGCAAGATAATATGCTGCTTTTGTAAGGACATTCAAATACATGTGGAGGGTTTATCCAAACCGTACTTGGTCATTAAATTACGTCAGATATTTTCGGACTTCAACATGTGCGAAATAACAGTAAGTAACATAATATTGCCTTAATAAAAAAAAATTATCTCTGGAACATCCTTGAGGTAAATGTTTATGTTTTTAATTAAACAGTACGACGTCACGATCTATTTGGTAATGACGATATAGCTCCACAAATGTTTAAAACTCGTCACTAGATGGAGTGGATATGGTTTGACCCCAGTGCAGTAGAGGATACGAGCGTAAGGAAGCCCAATAACAAGTATAGACGCGCTGCCAAAGCGAAAAATCTGGCTGCCCTGAGATTCGAACAGCGAACTTCTAATCGCTGTAAAATACACTGTACTGAATAAGCTAGCCCAGTTCCTTGAAACCTGTTTTATCTATTATCACGGATGTGTAAACCTGTCAATAATAATTGATCGTGATATTTCTTAGTTCCAAGTCTCAGGATTTATTAATTTCCCTTACACTAGACGAAACTCTTTGGGTCACTTAGTATAACACGTGTTTTATATTTTGTACTTGAGTTAGGAGACTTAAAGGAGTGATAAAAATTGGTAACGCTAACAAGTGCACAAATGGTCTATGTATTCCCTCTATTGCTTATCTCCTACATGTTTCGCCTTTGTCGCCGCCTTCATGGATCTGACAGCAAGATTTCTTTCAAACAGACGACAATGCATAATTTGCAATAAACATACCTTTGTTTGATACACTAGTGCAATTTTGGTTAAAATTATTGTGTATATAAAATATAAAATATTTCAGTTGATACAGCGATAATAAAATTTGTGTCCTTTTATGACTAAAAGAGGCATGGTTCCTTTACAATTAGTTCTTTCTTACAAGCATCTATTCTTTCTTGATTCAAATTGGATCCCATTTGGATCAAGCGACAATGTCGAAACGTGATAGGAGCCAAGTATTAGAAAGAATACATAGATTGTAGAATTGTGGCTTTGTTGGTGTTACAAAAGTTTTAGTACAAAATAATGGAATTTTATTTTTTTCCAGTTTCTTTTCTGTGGTGCAACAGCCCAACCCGGTCTGACGCCGCCACGTTCTTAGGGTTTCTATATCACACAAAATTAGAAATAAGCATAAATCCGGCAGAACTCCGTTTCAACGAATGATCAGTTCGTCACAGAGGCCGCTAACTGCGCAACACACAACAAACTCCAGAGACGAACATCCACCCTCGATCCCAGCAATGGAGTTGCTTCAGACCTACGTCTTAGCCAACGGGATTGGCTGTTGTTCAAATCTATTTTGAAATGTGAGCAATATGTCGCAAAATACAAAGCATTTATTAATACTAAAAAATCTCACTATTCAAAAAGATTTGGTGTAACACCGATATCTCCTATTCGATCTTATGGAACTGCGAGAATGTTTGTGAATGACAATTTGCTTGTGAAAGAAATAGGCTTAATTGCACCGCACATCGCAATAGAGTTGGTAGCACTCTTGTTTTATATTTGGGAGGTCCGAGGTTCAAATATTTGGTGGCTTCCCTCAGTCCGTCCTGGAAAATTCGAAGGTGTAACTAAAACTAGATCAACCCCGCTTCTTTCTAAATTCTTTATAATTCATTACTATTATTAATACTATCACGTTACGCTCCATAATCCCAGTTATTGACATATTTGCTGTGTAAATCACATTTAAAACACGGATATATTTTCGCACTAAAGTAAACATTAAAACTACGTAACACTAACGCCAGAACTGACATATATTTCAACCGATTTTAAGTAGACTTAATGTTTCCTCCGTTTCTTTATAGTTCCGGTCGCTGTATTTCGGAATTCATTTTTCTGTATTACCAAAACATACTTATATATTCGTTATTACTTCTTTTATACAAAAAAAATAAAAATTAATTTTATTTCCGCTTAAATCAGATGTCTAATTATTATTTTTTTTGCAGTAGGAAGTAAAAAGTCTGTATTGATAAACTGAATTTATTTAGTAAGTTAGCAATGTTTACAATGTCGTTTATTTGAATTAACATTTTCAAAACTCCTCCCGCACGTCAGTAAACCTATTCACTGAGAACAAGCTTTTAGGCATTCTGTGACTGATATGGTACAATTGAACGATTTCATTTTTAAGGAATGACAGCTTAATAACATGTTTTACCAAGTTAAAATTTAGGCCAAATGACTGGTTAACATATCCCATGGTTTTATCTGTTTTCTCTATTCCCTTTCAGCAAATACCGTGATGTGTTCCTAAAATATACCACCACCATTTTATTCCACTTGTTCTCGAATTCATAAATCATACGTTTGGAGCTACGTGACTAGTCTATCAAAAAGCGTCGTTGAATAAACCGAAAACCACTGTCCGTTTTTAATCGAATACCTCTCCATATTTCCTGTGTGTTGCAGCAGTCCTGTCTCCAATATGAATAATTCACACAAAAGAAAATTGATACCAATTATAAGCTTAATTCTAATCCATAAATTGATCCCAACAGTTACACTCATATCAAAATAAAAACGTCCACTTTACTTACTACATACACGGATTAATACCAGCGTAAATTGTGTTTTTCGACGAATGTACAATGAAATGTTATGGACATGTCAGTGATATAGGCAAACGCTTGCCCACTCCCCACTGTAACGGAGGGTGGAGCATTCGATCACGAGCATAAATATGTACTACATTTAATTGGCAAAAGGACAGTCTCCGACAAAACTATCGATAATTCCGTTTACAAAACAGTTGTTATGCAGCCAATACTTCTGATTATCACTGCAGAGCAGAGCTGGCCAAATGTTCAAGAACGCATGCTCAAATTGTCTTTAAATTTCGAAGAAATCCTTTCGCGTTCCGAAGAGAAATTTTAAGAGCGAAATAAGTCTTTGAGTCTTCCGTAAATTATTATTAATTACTGTATTATTATTATTAATAATCCAATATATAATTATGTAATTAATGCAGAGTGTCATTATTATATTTCTAAGGAAATTTTGTAGTTAGGCAAGTGATTCCTGTCGTTTCGGGGCTAGAACCTCCTTCTTCTGTGTATAAATGATGCCATATTCAGTATGTGTATGTAGTGAAGATTACATACTTCCATCACTTAGCCAATAATGTCCTGACCTGGTTTTGCTATATTTTTATGTTATGTGCTAATTCTAGGGCCTGAGCAGGTCTCCAAAACACCGGATCGCTCTTCTATCACATTCAATTGCAGTGAAAGCTCCATATATTGAAAGTGTACGAGTTCCAAAGGAAGCGAGTAATTTCTTACAACTGAGAGGCTTGACTTCCGAAAATGTATTCTAGTCCATGACGTTATTCGAACTTGTAGGCCTATTAGTTTTTAATTTACTTTACTCACACTTTATTTCACTACACTATAGCTTTTTGAACCTGATAGGAGGCTAAGAGACAGCAAACCTTTGTAGAATATTCAAGGGTATTGGGAGGGAGGAGTGGGATGGGGAACTGAATAAAATGTTGAAAAACATTAGTCAGGGCCACTGGTCTCTGTATAGATACTTGAACCGATGCCTCCCATCGACAAATCAGGGTGCTGCACACTGACCTAAAGTTTTCTGCAGTTATCTTCCTAATCACCGTCTTTTTCACATGGGCATATAACAGGGTTTCTCAACCTTTGTGAGACCGCTGCCCGGTAAATTCTTTTTTCATAATACGAGGGCCCGGTCCCAACAAATTTACTCGTAAATAACTTTCCATTTTTTTAAGTTGCTTACATTAAACTAACATAAGTATTAATTATTAATTATGGCATAATCATAAAGAGTATTAGTACACTTATGTATACGGTGCGGCGCGTTAAAAAATATAAAATTACATTTAAATTAGTTATCAATCACTGGACTAACGAAATCTTGTAGCATATTGTAGTTTCCTCAGGCCAACATCTGGGTCTGAGTTTTTCGACACATTCACGAATATTTTCCTCCTCAGAATATTTCCACTATAAAACATTTATTGATGAAAATCGCTTAGAAAACTAAAATGACAAATTCCAGGAGAACCTCTCGCGGCCCGGTACAATTGATGCCAGGGCCCGATACCGGACCGCGGCTCGGCGGTTGAGAAACATTGACATATAATGTCAATGTTATAAACACAGTGACCTTTAGTTCCATGAAACCTTAAGGTTACATAGCATTTATTTATGTAGGTGTACAGGCACTTCAATTATTATTACTTTACTAGACGTTACGATGTTGCAGACAGAATTGTACTGCAGTCAGGAGGACCGTAACTCAAATTTCATCCTCGCGACCAGCTACATTGACTGACTGTTTTCTTGATTTCTTCTTGATGCCTGTAGGTAAATGCCAAAATGTTGTCTTAAATGAGGCCAGTTTTGCTTCCTTCCATATCTTTTCCAGTCCATCACTCACTAATCATCCTGCAAATGAACACTGTGTAATCTGAGCTACGGACAGCTTCTGTAAAGAAAACATTAATAAAAAAGTGTTTCTATGTGGAAATGAATCGACAGTGATGACGTAATTCCATTTTCCTCCATAACACAGTTATAAAATTCTGCAGCTTGTCTCAAATTTATAACCGTTTAATTGCAGGGACTTCGCAGTAAAAAAAATATTAATTCCAGTGTTTTGGAAAAGAGACGTCATTCATTATAGAAACCCCGTGTGACCAGCTGCAGCAGACATTGCAGCACCCGGTACATAGTGACATACAGCTGTCCTAGCCGTTGGCTAAGTCATTTCACGTGCGTTAACATGCGATGAGAGTTCTATAATGACCCAAAGCAAGTTGAGGAAATTACCTGTATAATTTTGTGTTCTAACTGGCAATAAATATGACTCGTATAATTTTTATTTTTTGTTATTTTGAGGGACCTAATATGACTGTATGTCCCCGAGCTTTATTCTCAACGAGCGACATTCTAGCTGACACAGAAAGTTATCAAAATTTACTCTGAAGAAATTGTTACTTTCTTTTTCAAGCAAATAACACGTCCAGTCAACTTAGAAGTTCTTTTGGTTTTTGATCATTTTTCAGATTTTCGTGCAGACGGACATATTATTCCCAAACGACAAATAATATTTTACTGGTAATAAGATCCCCTTCCAACCAAAATGACACATGATTAGTTATTTGTAAAAAATTAATGGATTGGTCTGATAACGACTGAATAAGTTGAAACACGTGTCGCTAGAGTTAATGTGAAGAAGATTTGTTTACTAATAAAGGCTATGTTGGACAGTGTGCAAGTAACATTGGTTAACAAAGATAATGCAGAGAGATACCAAATATGCAAACACGCTACTGCTTTCCAGCTATTCATCATCTTCAGTCATGAGTCTGCCTTGTACTTTCCTGGTCAGACAAACTCCAGAAAGCATATTTCACAAAGTGTTCGTTAAATTTCGAAATATTAGTACCTTGAAATATTTCCAGACAGTAGAATTCCGTACTTTAAAACTAAGTCGATATTTTCATACACACAAACACGTTTTAATTTCAATTTTCTTAGATCCACCTGTCTTTATTTTTACTCTTAAAACAAATTTTGACGTTTTGCTAACCGTGCATCTCAGTGTATTTATCTCAGTAATTAGCCAACTTGGTGCACAAAATTTTTGTTTTACAATAAGTTTATTTCATGCCTCTATATGTTTCGAGTACATGTGCTCATCATCAGGATGTCAAAATTGTATTACACAACCTCTGGTATCGTCACACCTATAGGTGTGATGATACCAGAGGTTGTGTAATACAGTTTTGACCTTCTGATGATGAGCACATGTGCTCGAAACATATAGGGGCATGAAATAAACTTATTGTAAAACAAAAATTTTGTGCCTCAAGTTGGTTAATTACTGAGGTAAAAAAATCTTAAAATAAAGTTCGCCTATGTTTTCCTTTTCTTTTAATTATTTGTGTTTCTCCATTATGTTTTCGCCTTTTCCTCGACGTTCGTATAGCTGGTTTCACTCATTCCTTTCGTTTTCATTACTGTAACAAACCGTTATCAGTAATTTTTCCCCATCTTGATAATTATCCGCTTTTTAAGGTGGCTTCGCTAAGAAGATGCGAAAAGAGACTATAAGCTTTGTCACGCATGGTGCGATTCTAACTAAAATTGTACGACATATTTTTATGCTGATTAAAAGCCGTAAAATATTTTATATTTTACATAAAATACATGCATGGTAATATCTTGTCATGATTGTTCTCTGTAACAGAGATACGTAATGTTCTCTACGATGCAGAAGCTTAGGTCTAAGAAAAATTTCGCTCTGCAGATATCAATAAATTAGGATAAATGTACCTTAGTCTCCAGCCTATCGATTTCATAAAATTTTTGCATGCTGAGACGCACATTTCCTATACTCACAATATTATACTCACGTTATCCGTGACTTTCTTTAAAATACACACGAATTTGAAATGTGGGGAATACAACAGCGCTAATGCGCCACCGTCTACATTTCGTAATTTTCATTCGTAAAAAATCATCGCGGTAAAAATAAATTGGTGTAAATGACACACTTATTGCATTCCGACAAATTTCAGTTCAGCAGGAAGGGAATTTATGTTCGTACGTAAATTCTTCCTGTGTCGCAGTTGGTTGAGGCACTGCGCTACAAGCCGGTAGTTCGCGGTTTCGATTCCTGATGGTGTCATTTGAATTTTTCATTGACATAATCCTTCCGGTCGCACTATGGCCCTGGGGCTGACTCAGCCTCTAACAGAAATGAGTACCAGGAATATTTCCTGGGGGGTAAATTCGGCCGATGCGTAGGGCTGCCAACCTTACCACCTTCACGTGCCGACTCTCTACAAATGTGGGAGCCTCAACCTCCTGGAACCCTAAGGACGTGACCAGGCATGTTATGGGATTTCTTTACCTTACGTAAATTATTCACGTGAATTTTTTAAGTTTTATGTTAGCTTCTACAATACTGATTGTAATGTTTCTTAACTCTTGCTATTACTGTATTAGTATTATTCGTTTGTTTCTTGTTGACGTGTTCGTAGTTATTAATCACATAAATCTTGTTTCACAAATATGCTTTTTTTAATACTGTCTTGAAACTACAATTACCAAATTAAAGTCTAATAAAATTACCCTTCACGGCACTATGGAAATTAATGAAATGTTTAGAGAAGAAGCTTCTATGTCACGCAGTAAAAAATCAACCTAAACTTTACAAAATTCATAACGTGCACATTCTGACAATAATTATATCAATCAACAGATGCACTCCCTGATACACCGTTTAAGATACATCAACTGCTACATGTTTCGGTATCGAAGTGCCAACTTGAGGTAGTCGCTATAACAGAGATAACATAGGTTCCGTTCCTCCTTATAAGAATAATTAAAATCTTAAAATTCTGTAATACAGTAAATTAATAAATTTGACACATTACTGCTTTCTGATGGGGGACCGCAGTAGCACAGTGGTTAAGGCGCTGTGCTACAAATCGGAAGGGCGCTGGTTCGATCTCAGCTGGTGTCATTGGAATTTTTCATTGACATAAAATCCTTCCGATCGCACTATGGACCTGGGGTCGACTCAGCCTCTAACAGAAATGAGTACCAGGAGTATTTCCTAGGGGTAAAGGCGGCCGGTGCGTAAGGCTGACAACCTTACCACCATCCTGAAATCTGGGAACCTTAACTTCTTGGAACCCTCTGGGCCACTTCAGGCCTGTAACGGGACTGCTTTACCTTTTACCTATTACTGCTTTCTGATGTTATGTATTAAACGCGCATCAGTATACTGCACCATCCGGTATCACGAACTTCGCGCGGAATATCTGGTATGTACCTTGACATACACAAATCATATAATTCATTTTCGGTAAATAATATTCATATACGAATACACACATATTCGGTTACATAAACCAAGGCTAATATATTTACAAAACGAGATCTTATCAGACAATGTGTAATCGAGCCCGATGGTGTAAAAGACCTCAAAATATAAAAGAAATGGCAAGTGTTGCGGTTTTTCTTACGTATTTTAATATATATATTATCATAATACTGTGATTTATTGTTATCAGCTTCATGTATTGTAGCATTTTAAGATTTTAGTAATCCCCGTAATGTGGAGAGGACCATATATTGGCATGGTGGCTTATACAACTTTGTTATATTAAATCCCTAAGAATGGCACCTCGGTGTAGAAACATGTAGTAATCGATGTGTGTTATATGGTGTGTCACGAAGTACATCTGTTGGATGATAGAGTAATCAGCACAAAATATTCTGAAATATCAAAGTAATCACTACTGCATAAACTAAAGCACTCTAAACCTTATGGATTTCATGCAGAAGAAGTTGCACAAATTTTAATTCCCTTATTGTGGTCTTGCAACGAAGAGACACATCGGAATGAAACGTGGGTTCAACTCACACGCACCGATGTAGAACATACTTGGATTGTTTTATTTTATCTAATTGCGATTAATTAAATGTGATAAATAACCAGTTCAAGATTTCCTAATTGGTGAACACGTCGATACTTTTGTGTTATTTGTTTTCTGTTGAAGCTTCTACTGCCTCTTAATATAAAAAAAGAAACAATTGTACAGGTTAACCTGTATTCTACAGCTTTGAATTAACCCATTCGTCAGCTTGAACACCCTGTGTTAACAACTAACCTTCAGTATTCCTTTCACATCTTCAATCGAATTTTTTTGTGCGTGTGTGTTTCTTTGTAGGAATTGTGTTTCAGTGCGTTACGAGATTTAGCTTGGTTATCAAGGCGAAATGAGTTTATTTCAATAGAAAATTTATTCTTAAGTTAAAAGTTTTTTATTTTCAGTTTGATAATTTGTAATCTTCAATCAGCCGTTCACACAACATTTGTCTGCAAGTGCACACTGATACCTTTGCATCCACTGACTCAAATCATTTTTTCTTTTTTCATTTCAGCAGTTACTTCAGTAAGCACATCAATACCGTCCCGCAAACAAAAGCGATACTGTCTCTCACACAACTGGGTTAGAACCGCGTGTACAGCTCAAGCAACCCTGCTTACAGGAGTCCTTCCTTTGAGCAGTGAGGAGTATTCCATAAACACTGAAACTGTGAGCGTGTACAAATGGAAGGCAGTTTTAGAACTACTGCGAATTTAATACGAAAATATTTCGACTTCTTGGATTCGATATAGGAAATGAATGTGTATCTTTGACCTC